>JGI24158J21664_10001779_pt1 | contig 24979 bp, 10 predicted proteins | sample Ectturendosymbi3_FD_21664 | JGI IMG/M metagenome (IMG submission 21664) | reverse complement strand
AAACGGCCCAGACCCAAACGGCCCAGACCCAAACGGCCCAGACCCAAACGGCCAGACCAAATTGGCCAGATCGAAAAGTTGCGTGCCCGTAAAGAACACCTTTTCTGCATATCAAGAAACACAGTTGCATTTTGCAAAAAAAACGTTCCTACCGCCTGCGAACCCTATCCAAGCAGGAATAACAATAAATTGCACAATCCAGTGCTTTACAACTTCAAAAATTATGATGCAAAACAAAAAATCAGTCACTTCCTTTCATAGGCGTACGGGAAGGCATTTTACTGGGGGGAGGGGCGGAAAACTTCGCCCTGAAAATAACAATTTGCCCTGAAACTAACTTTTTAGTTTAATCCGAATGAGACCTGAATCTTGTAAATCTGTTCTATACAGTTTAAATCGTTTACAACGGCTTCTGTGGCGTCAATTCTCCTATAACGTGACATTTTGTTCGGTCCCGATGGCATGATTTACATGCATTTCAGTTCGCTTATAATGTCAATTCGGCACTAACGTTCTTTATGTAATCCCCTAGAGGTGCCGTTATAAGCAAATTCTGTAGTTAACCTTGCTTGTTGACTCAAGGGAGTGAAGTTCCTTGCGTGTTGTGTTCTCCCAGACAAGAAAGTTTACGATAATTGCCTTTACTATTCAAATATGTATGCGACTTCGATGGCACAACGCAATGGTTGGTTAAAGCAACGGTTCCGGATCGAAGGGACTGACCCCCTACACCTGCCTGTGCTATTGTTGCTGTGCGCTTGGAATTCTTATATCAAGCTGTTGACCTACCGACATCCGATTGTTCGATTTTTACAGAAAACGAGAGCTTGGTCCAGATCAAAGTCATTGTAACCAGTCACGACGTTGGTACAGATTACACACTACACAAGCCCAAAGTAAATGGATTACCCCCAAGTGAATATACAGTACGCTGAATACACTGTATTGAAAATTTTTTAACCGTTCAGGATTTTTGAACAACTTGCGCTTGAACTGAAAAACAGTGTGTGTCCTGAATTAACTGTATTGAATATATATTCTTTATCATTCAGAATTTTTGGGCAACTTGCACTTGTCCTGAAAAACGGAGTTGCCCTGAAATTTTTCACTGTATTGAAATGTTTTTTATCATTCAGGATTTTTGAGCAACTTGTGCTTGCCCTGAAATTTTTCAAGCCGGGGGGAAAGCAACCGCCTCGTGGTACGCCTATGCTTCTTTCTACAAAGGGAAAGATGGCTAGCCCTCGTTTCCATCCCGACATTGCTTGGCGAAGTTTCGATAAACGCCTAGCCAACACCTTTTTTCAATCAGCTCGCTAAAGAATGATAAGCGTCGCAATTGATACCGTGGTCTATAACCAGAACTTGCGGCAGAGCCTGAGAAGTTAAGACGTAAATACTACTATTATGCTGAACGCAAAACACTAAAAATTGCAAAACGCAGACTTTGAGCGTCGTAAGTTAAGCTTTTCTTTTACGTTTACGCAGGTCTGCGATTGTCCAGAAGCTATTTCAATAAAAACTTGGTTTCATTTTTGTCGTTTTCCATGAAAACCTTATAACCACGAAAAGCACCAACTTACGTTTTGATTATTTCCGTAAAAAAATCCCGGAAAAAAGGGGACATTTGCAAAGGTTACTTTTAACACTTCGACTGCTGAAAACGTAGGGTCTTCTGGATAGTTTTGCTTGATGAATGAATCGACGTAAACCATGACGTCGTCGCTTTCTGTGAAAAACAATCGCAGTAAAAAATACGTCCAAACAAACGTATGCACAATTGATCTTGACACGATCGCAATTAAGTTTGTATTTCGGATAACAAGAGCTTTGCTCAGAGTAGCAAATTACAACTTGAACGTCTTTGCACTTTCGCCATTACAGTAAGAAATGTTTTAGTGCAAGAGTTTCAAACGCCACCCTGAACGATCTTACGTAAAATCCATCGAATTTTCGTGAAACCAAAGCAAAACCTTAAATTTTGTGAGTAGGTCTAGAATGCACTTAGAAGCAACAGGTTGCACTCTGAATATTATGTTGCTTCTTTTTCTAAATCATAGTTTTCATTAATTCTTTCCTAGGAAGTGCACCGATTACTTGATGAAGCTCTAAACTGAGCAGCACCTTGCTTTCATTAGATGCATCCCAACCAAATGCACAGAATCTTTTTGAAAATGTATTTGATAACTACGGGAACACCGACGTCATCTTCACTAAGAGCATATTTGCAAATTGCGCACATGATGTTTCATGTCTGGAAAGTTTTGAAATTTTAACCACTTACAAGAACGTTAGATTTTGTTGTCTATTTGCGTGATTGTTTTGTGCAACTTTTTTTACCTTGCGCAGTCACCGAGGACTCACGTGATTAGGGTAGGCGATTCAGTGACGTAATCTGTCAGCCTTTGTCATTTACTGAGTGATCGACTACTGCGCCTGGTGACCTGAACTTCGTTGTGTGTCGTGAATTCCGGGCTTCAATGAGTTTGCGATTGTTTGCAGATTGCAAGCATTTATTTCGCGTTTAAAATTGAATGAAATCCAGCATAGCTTAACTACCTACAATTAGCACTGATAATAACACATAGATTTGTTAATACAATTAATTGAGAATGCCAAACCTGGCACAGTGATGAGTAAATAGTTTTGTAGCACTTTATCAGCGTTTAATAGAAACATGGGGCAGCTTTGCACAGGTTTTCGGATTTGGATTCGTGTTGCGCGAAATTGAAACAGCAGGGAGAATCTCCAATTTTGACGATCTGCTTAATAATACGCATCGTAGTTTACCTGCTGCGTGAACCAAGTAGGAAAGAAATCATCGATTCAGCATTCAGCGGCATGCTTAGTTCGATGCCTTCACTTCAACTTCGCGAACAACGTGATAATCCGGCTTTTGTGTCCGCAAACCTAGTTGTCTTTCGGTCACAGACCGATTTTTTATGCCCGAGTAAAGTAAGTCATTCGCTCAAAATGTGCGAAAATGGATTAGTAAATATTGTTACGGTGACTTAAAATATTTTTTTGGGAAAAATGACCGAAATGTATCTGCGAACAAAAAAAACAAGCCACAAACACGAAACGTGGAATCTTTTATTCTAAACCGGACATTTTGTGAATGCAATCAAAGATAAAATGCTCTACTAAGTTCTATGGAAAGGCTTGCAAATTTAGCACTTTACAAGAGCTAAAGTTTCACTCTAAAAGTTAAGAATAACACTCATAACAATTTCGCACTATATCATGCCTTAGCTGCTGTGAAATTAACTTGAAGTATCTTAAGTAAAATTTCAACATTTCGACTTGTTTATAGCCCATGACCAGTCGTGACCATCCATAGACTCACCGCGAGGCTGTGTCAATGTATTTTTTGCAAGCAGGGCAGATCCACCCAGTAGGGATAGGGGGTCGATTTCAGTAATATTTGGTGGTCAAGTCTTATTATGGGTTCACTACTGAAAGAGAGATGAAGTTTCGTCACAACGCTGCTGTGACAAAACAATGGACGGCCAAATTGTCTTATATCGCGAAAGCTGTTTTCCGAATTGTACAAAATCATGGTGTGAAAAAGGAAAAGCAGAGGGCAGATGCACTTGCAAGTGCTCTGAACGACGATTCTCCAAAAAGCGTTTTGGCAGAACGTCAAAATGCAGCAACACAAAACTCATGTTCCCATTCGCGGTGGGTGGTGCAACCGGAAATGAAGCTATCGCACTCGCAGCGATGTGAAAAAAACACTATGAAGCAATATTGCATTCACCAAAATACAGCAATGCTTACACCTACATATACAGCATATATCTAAAAATCAAGATCTAAAAACAAGCACAAAAATTCTAAGGGGTTGAATAAGCTTGATGCCCTAATCCCCATACGCCCCCAAGACCGGGCTGTTAATAAAGATGAAATATCGGCTGAGTGCATCACCTACGCTGATTCCAGTGTGTTTTTACTGTATGTCACTGCTCCTTCGAATGTGCGTTTAATTCATGGTGAAATTCCTCAACATGCATGAAGTCTGGTATTGTACTTATTTACGAAAATGAGAATGGTGGCATAAGTGATACTGACCTGTTTCTCTCGTAGCCATATCTCCACGCTATTTGAGCATTATATGTTATCCTGAATTTCACCACATCTTACCATCACGTACAATCAGTTTGGCTTTAAGCCAAAACATGGAACTGATCTGTGTGTATTTGACTCAAGCAAACTGTAAAAGTTAATGCAAACGAAAGCAATCCAGTGTTTGCAACTTTTCTGGATACAATAACTAAGACACTTTTTGTTTCAACCACAATTTGTCGTTTACATGTAAGCGATGTGTATAGTAAGAATAGAAAGACTTCAGCCGATTGGTATCGGAACCAGATCAGGCCAGTGAAGTGGGGCATTTGTCTCTCAGACCACTTCACTGTAACCAACAAGATGAGACAAGTTCTTGATCCATATCTATCCGCTATCTACGTTGATTAACTCTCAATTCTGTTGCACTCGGCCAGAGTGGGATGCGCTGTGGGAAACATAGCTGTGAACCAACTGATATTTGCTGATATGTGTGTGTTTGGGCCTTGCATCGGCGGTCTTAAACGCCTTCTCATTATTTATAGTGGGTCAAATTTCAGAAGCGTACACAATCGCAAAAAAGCGGAAAAAACATGTCGGATAATTTGTAATGATGCACTAACAATGAATATATACATGAAAACCGGCGCTGGTGAGTGTTTAAGAAGCTAAACGCAATCAAAATGTCACGTCACACAAAGTACCTTCACCATCTCACTAAGCGCAACATAGCCGCCTTTTACCCTCCGAGCTACCTACAACGACGTATAATCGTATTTTGCATTACATTACAAGGAAGAAAAGTGTTCGCCCATATCAAGCCATCTAATTTGTCAGAACATTTTATGCCTATGTAAGAAAAAACTTGCATACTTTTGCTCAACGATGTGCATCTTTGCCTAACTTTTTCATCCGCTCACTTCAATTGTCTGATACCTTTTAAAAATCTCCATTTTTCTTCCAGCAAGTAACGCTTTTGTGTGAGAATGACCGAATGCAGTAGTACTGGTGCGTCGTTTCAGTGTTCGCTCATCTAACACCAACAGTACCTTGTGAAGTGTTGCAGTGTTGCATTTAAGCATTCTGTATCCTTGTGTTCTTTGACTAAACCAGTGGTTCTCAACCTTTCATGGTCTGTGGCCCCGCTCCCAAAGACTGTCAACACATGTGTCCCCCTGCTAATCAATAAAGTTTTGCAATATCACGGAAGAGCTATTTAGCAAAGGTCTCTGCTTGTGGCCCCCGGAGAACCGCTCTATGGCCCCGGTTGAGAAACCCTGGACTAAACTCTATGACAGGGGTTCCCAACCTTTCTTTGAACACGTACCCCTTCAGCATTTCAACCGAAGAGCATGAGCATGTACCCCTAAAATTTCTTGTGACAAACAGGCTGAGGATAATAACGAAATCCACTGCATTTTTAATAGAACTTTCAGATTTTTGGAACTATAAAGGTGATATTCACTGATACATGTGTAAATGTTTGGAAATAAATAATATAATATATTTTCCTTCCATTTCTAACCATAAATGTACCCCTTCAGATAGGCAAATGTACCCCAGGTTGGGAACCCCTGCTCTATGTAATGGGCCCTGTGTCTGAGTCAAGCGAACAAATAAAAATACGGCTACGTGACAAGCGATATTTCCAAAAATCTCGTACAGCCTGACAACGCAGCTGCTGCATAAGCAGACATTAAAGATGGCACGGTCCAACATTTTTCAGCCCGGACCGACCGCCCATAGCCCGCAACATTCAGCCCATTAACCGCCCGTGGACCGACGACATTTATTCTTTTCCAAACCGGCTCGCCCATGGCCCGCTAAACAATTGGCAGTCTTGTCAATTTAGTCTCCTGAGGCAAAATATCTGCTGAGACTATTTTGCCTTTTGTGGAACATGATTGGTTGAAGTGGACATGTCATGTGACAAACACAATAAACATAGTTACATGCTGGGATTAGGTTGTAAGCCTAAAGCCCTAAACCTAAAACCTTAAACCTAAAACCCGAAACCTAAACGTAAAACCCTAAACCTGAAACCCTAATCATAAAACCTTAACCTAAATCCCTAAACCTAAAAATAAAATCCTCAGTCAGTCCCGGCCGTCACCCTGGGATAGCTTTTTTGGGCTTAGCCCCCCAAAGAAAGCTCCAAGCCCCCACAAACTGCAATATGAAACTATACTGTATAAAGTGGATTTGTTGTCAATTTTAGAATGTCAAGACCCCCGCACAAAAGTAGAGCTCCCCTATTGAATACTTTCTGGAGGCCGTTGTGCTCTCAACCTAAAACTCTCATCCTACAAGCTTAAACCTGAACCCTCACCATAAAACCTTCAACCTTTAGCCTGCCTAAACCTAAATCCCTAAACCTAAAATTCCAAACGTAAAACCCTGCAATCTTACTTACAAAGCGATTGTGATTTGGTGCATATATCAAAAACACAGGCTTGTCCATATGTCATTCCTATGGGAATCCCATGGGAAACATCCCATGGGATGGGATGTGACAGCACACATTTGTATTTCCCATGAGACAGTAGCCATGTCACAGCAACTTCAGAAATAGAATGAGCGTCAGAATGATACTGAATTGTCATACTTAGATACTTCTGAATTTTAAAGTCAATAAATGTTCTCGTTTTGCATGTCTCCTTGCACATGTAGTCCTATTTAGTAGATACTAAACCTAAACTTTCATAAATTTAATAATTTTAATTGAATTGTATTCCATATTAATATTATAAAGAAAATCCCGTGTGATGGGACAGGCATAAATTGCTCTGTGATGGGATATGACAGACAAATATGTCCCATGGACAATCCTGCAAAAACACCTACAGCACGCCATCAAAGTGTTGCACAACACGTTTCCTCCAAGAATCAACTCAGCACCAAAACCGCTGACCGCAACGCTCATGCAAGAAGTTGTCACCATGCACGAAACGTTTGGAGTGCTCACATATGGGAAAAACAAATTTGCCTTAAAATACAGCAACAGCAAAGGAATGCCAAGTGGTTTCAGTCACTTTTATTGCCTTCTTTCAACTCAAACAAATGTTAAAGGTTTTTCAACATCAGCGGGCGGTTCGTAGCGGCTCGGTGAAGTCCAACCGCTAAAAATATCGTAAGCGGCCCGCCCAAAATCCGGACCATTAGCGGCTCGTGCCATCACCAGCACACATATAATAACTCACTACAATGAATAATTTAAAACAGCGGCAGGCTCACCTGGCCAATATCAAAACTTTTAGTGTCACTCAAAACAAACAGCCCTCGCATTCACAAACCTGGGTTTGCTAAACTATTTCCTGAAAAGAAACAGATACTTAGCTGGCAGCAAATAACACTATCAGATATATCACAGATACCTGTGGTGTTGTCGGTTCTCTTCATGAACTGGTAGTAGATTTCTCCGAAACCGCCGAAAAAGTAAGTATCAAAATCCCTCCAGAATAAAGCCAAGATTGCTTCATTGTTCGGTGGGATTAACACACTCAGATTGTTGCTTACCCGTTGGGTTATATGACGTACTGTCTGGCTGCTATCGGCTGATTGAAACCTAATGTGGCCGTCTTCTACAACGACGACGCTGCAAAACCAAACCCTGCTGTTGATACGCAACAACTAGCATATTAGATGAAAAACGAGACACCAGCATACGCCTTTGTGATGCAGATAATCCAACAACTTTTTCGCTTTTTTCCACAAGACGCTTTTTTAATCAAATGAAAAAATGGCTGACCAGAAATGAAAAGTGCTACAAACTAAAAAGCGCCGCACTGGTGCACTAATTCCATGCACTGGGGTTGTATAACTTTTCGTAACGTGAGTAAAACGTTACCAATGAATGCATCACTGTACCTGTGGTATGGTTTGTCAGAAAGGATGAAACCGACATCGCTGTCAAAGGCTTCACTGTAAGGATTCTGAACAGTGTTAGGCAGCAAGCTGTCGCTTGTGTTGCCACCAAACGGTGTCAACTGAGTTTGTTCTGCAATGAACAGAACGTAGTTTGTAAATCGTTGGTGATTTTACAAAATTTCTTATGGCTGAATGCCAAAAACATCACTTGGACTAGGTTTCCTGAGATTTCAAGTTTATCCTGGTAACAAAAAAGCAAGATTCAGGAAAAACTATAACTTGGATAAAAACTTTGAATACAGCAGGGGTGAAACTTTGTTTTGCAAAATAGTTTAGTTGAATTGTGTTTTAGTACAGCATGCTTAAAGCTGTTGTTGGTAAATTGTTTTCATTTTTAGTTGAGATTAATGTCAACAGAACAGGTCGGCATTCAATCACATCCAGTGATATTGCAGTGCAGCGGCGAGCCATACAGAAAATTCCGGTAAGTTCGTTTGATCTTGAAGGTAAGTTGGACAAACCAGGCTCATGTTTGCAAATTGCTATCGGCAACTATGCACGATTAATAAAAATGTACGAAAAATAAAATTCTTTAGCAAAGAAAACGTCGCTGCTTTATGCAAGCTACAAGTTTGCAGAAACCGTAATTCCGTTGAAAATAGGTCCATAAACGAAAAAATGTGTGCATCCGTATTCCGTATGGAAATTCTAATGCACAAAGCAGTTTTTTTGAGAAAATTCTCGGCGAATTATTGGAAAACTATTTCATGAGAACTTTTCTTAGCGATGGCATCTGACAAAACACTTTTTCAAAAAACAAAGAACGATTATGTTTTGAGCGCAGTTAGCGGTGAACAGCAAATACAAAACAAGGCGAACACTGCAAACCTGACTTCCTTACCTACACACACAGAGCCGTCCATTGGCCCGTCAGTTGGAATGGCGAAACCTTGGTTGCAAACGCATCCGTAACTTCCGTCTGTGTTTGTGCATGCTGCGTTGACATCGCATGGGTTGCTTGCACATTCGTTTACATCGGTCTATGCGGTAAAGACAAGGCGCGTTGATTGGTCGGCGAGAAGCAATCAAGAATTGATTAAAAAATCGTCCTATGTTACCGTAAGTCAGTTCGACCTGATTATTTTGATCACAAGGTCTTGCGGGAACCATTCGTGGGCATTTCCGCTAAAGTGATAAATTTTGGGCACTGTACGATGCACACGTACAAGTAAAGAACGTAGCTCAAGCGACAGGACCATGTTTGAACAATAAGCAAAGTAGAAAGCTAATCAGTGAATACACGTAACTGAGACAGAAACTAGAAATGTCGTGCAAGCGGAAGCATAATCGCAAGTAAACGTTTTTGCACGCTTATCAGCATTTTGCATACATCTGAAGTTGTGATTCAATTTTTGAAACATTTGCTAGTTTAATCGTGCTTAGCAACAAAAGTAGAAAAAAGTGTCTGCAAAGTATGTACAATCACAGTCATTCCCTAACACAGGTTGGTTTTTCACTGTTTTTTTGCTCAACCAAAGTCTGCTTGCCCACCATGACATGCCAATAAAAAACTTTTAAGATCAAAAATAATCTCGACAAAACTAACGTTTGATATTGTTCGCTTCCATTCACCGTCTCGTCTGAAGTTACCTTCGTATATTACACACTATCGGTAGGTCGGTCAACTCACCTCACAAGTGGTTCCATTCCAGCCACTGGGACAAACGCATACGTACGATCCGATGGTGTTTATGCACGTGCCTTCATTTTGGCAGGCAATGAATGATTCCGTTGTCCCCCCAACAGCAATGGCTCTTCCTTGGAAGCACTCGTCTATATCTGCCAAAAATCGACTAAAGATAAAAGCGCGTAGTTTGCCCGTAGCCCAGACAAGGGAAAAAACTGTGCAAGATATGTGACAAGCCACTATTCCGATGGTGCTGCTGGTCAGCCAACATTTCGGATTAAAATGCGATTGCGGTCAAAAATAAACATGACGTTCGGTAGACAGACGTGTTGATACAGCAGAAGCTATTCCTTCGAGTTCCAATAAAAGATACTTTTGCAGAGTTGAAAACAGCAAAATATTGGACAAAAACGTTTTCTTAAGGTCCCAAGAAGCGTTCAACTTTCACAATAGAAACCGTATAAAATATTAATTTTTTAAAGAACAGAACAAATAGAAACGTGCTTTTTTCAGACACACAACGTTTCTTACAACAGCACCATTAAGAAGTTTCAGCCTCAGCGGTGATACACTTTGCTTTCTAATGGATGCAAATGTTTGCCAACAAAGCAATAAAGTCTATGCAACAAAACAATGTTTTTTTCAAAATTGTTCTTGTTGAACCACAACGATACTTTGCCGTGAGAGCTATTCAAAACCATTGTCTCAAATCTGTTGAGTGCTCCACAGTGAGGTACGGTAAGTTTACACACAGCCACAAAAACCTTGGCCACCCCTAAACACTGACTTCAGTGTTTTTCAAACCATATAAGGAAGAATAAGCAAGGTTGCGCTGCGCATTGTCTTCTAACGAGTTCCTTGCTTTCAAAAAGATGTAATTTCTCGCTTTAAGAAAGCAAGTAAAGTATTTGCTACAATCTTTTTGTTAACTTATACAAAAATATTACGTGCGTTTGAAAGTTTCAAAAAGTTGTTGAAACATCCAACAGGAGCAGGTTCAAAAACTTAAAATATTGTGGAATTCAAGAGACCCAAGCCTCGGTATAAACTGATTTTATGCCATTTTTAAGCTGAATGCGAGAAAATTCAAACTATCTGCAAAACTCGTTTGGTTGGGTACCTTTGTCCAGCACCCAACGCACATAAGCTTGATCGAGAGTAAGATTAGAAACGCTGTCCAACAAACAAGTTGTGTGCTGGGGTTGCACGAATTTTTGGGGTCTTAAAACACACAGTAATTAAAATCAAAGCGTATTGTTGCCAAACAAATAAAGTAAAAATTGTGAACCACTCAAGATGACGCAGTCATCAAATTTGAGTGAAGTTTTTTAACACACAAAAGCAATTTCAGGAAAGAGTTTTTACCTTTCTCGCAGTCTCTGCCCTCAAATCCATCATTGCACATGCACGCGTATTTCCGCACCACGTTGAAGTCGTCCACGCATGAACCGTTGCCGTTGCATTTTGGCGTTCCGTGGCCACACACGCTTTCAGCTTTCACGCAGCAGAAATCTGGGGCGTGAGGCGCTGGGGCAAACCCATTATTACATCGACAAGCGTACGGAACGGTTGAAGCATCTTCGTAACAAATCTGAAACCGAAATCTTTTTCGGTTAGTTACTAGAGCCAATCGACGTTAAACATCTAATTATTATATTATCAGAGGAGATCAAACACTTCCTTAAAAATTTACGGTATTTTTCCACACAGCTTTGTAAAAATAAATCGTTCCGCATAGTTGTAATGAAAAGCATACATTTCTTATTATTATTATATCCGTTTCCTATTCTAACAAAACCGCATACGTTTTGGCGGAGCAGTCAAGGCTGCGCAAATACAAGTTTTCCAACGTATCACACCAACAAATAGAAAAAATATATCGGCAAATGTCTACACACAAAAAAAAACGGTGTGAATTTCGTGCAAGATGCAAAAGGAGGTTTCGCTAAAATGATGCTTGCTGCTTACGAACTTACCCGTTTTTACGGTGTTTTGAAAACGACAAGGCAAAGCAGAGCTACACGTAACGTAAGCGTCGAAACAGTTTGTTACTATTTCAGTGCAGTGAAGATATAAGACAGTTAAATTGAATTGCCCGGTGCCATTCCAGCTTAATCTCAACAGCGAGGAGCTCCTGTTATCTCAAGTACGTACGTGCTCGCAACTATGTGAGTTGTCGCATTCATTGATGTTTGTGCAGATACCGGCACGAGTTTCTATGTAACCGGTGTTACATCTGCAGGTCGGGTTGCCATCGTTTATGTAGCAAACTCCATCCATGCAAGACTGCGTGCAGCTTTGAATCGCTGGGAAAGAAAACAGTGGGTCGTCAACGAGAAGCAGCACCAGTTGCAATGCAACAAAGCTCGTGTAACGGTGAAAGCCTTTCAACCCCACTTAGGTTACCTTGAGAAAAGAAACGGGAATACCATCTACCGCCATGCGTCAAGCGATCTTTAAATGCAGACAGACAGACAACAGACAATTCTAGTTTATTTTGCATGGCCAACGAAAAGACCCGGAGGTCATCAAAGTCAGCTGACCATAAATCAGCCAACAAAAGTTTTGCACATCAGCCAACAAAAGTTTTTGAGCCAAAATCAGAAATGCAACAAACATCAGAGCAAGACAAACAGTTAAATTCTTTGTTTTAAGCAATTCATCACTAGCGAAGTGACGCAGTCGAATCGATTACCGTATTTTTAATAGGAAATCGCGTTCACGTCACTTCACACATCCGCAGTCCTGAAATCTGCAAACAATTGCCTGCGGGTGAAATGCCGAAGAGTTGAAGCAAGAGCAGAGACAACAACAAAACTCAAGATGATATCATGAATAACTCGAAACACAAGCTGTAGCAAGTAAAAAACTGAAAATGCGAAGTTCTCAAACAGTAGCTTTCACTAAAACTGATACGCCAGCTACAGAGCAACAAAACCACAGCTACGGTTGATTGCGTTGCTCGTGGCTGTGGTCTTTCAGCTGTGTGATTGGCGACAGATAGTTTTGAGTGAAAGCAGTTATTTGAGAACAGCGTATTTTCCAGCTTTTGCTTGCCGCAGCTTGTCTTATGCTTTACTAATTTTAGTCTTGATCTCGCCTGTTATCTCTGCCCGTGCGTTAGCTCTTCAGCATTTCGCCCGTAAGTAATTGTTTGTAGATTTCGGGATTGCGAATGCGTACACTTGCGTGAAATTGATTTCCCATTAAAAAGTTGCTGATTCATTTGACTGCGTCACCTTTGTGCAGTCTATAATACAGATGTATGCAATCCCAAATCATCGCAAAGTCATGAAAGCAGAGCCAATTTGGCTACTTCCTTGAATGCTTTCAGCAAACTTAAGAGTTTTTACTTGTTCTTTGGTTGAAGATAACAATTTAGCCATTGACAAGGACTTGTGACATCGCTATATATACAGTTTTCGCCAAACCACTACTGATTTGTCCCGTTTGTGAAGCAGCATCAAAGTCGAATTGAGAGCAACAGATCTGTTCGCTATTAAAGTTCAATAGCCTATTTTCCCTAAAATTTTTGCATACCTTTAAGATTATTTTCGTTCGAAGTTAATGTCGCGTTTAATTATATTTACTAACGCCCTGATTAAATTAATAAGCAACGCCGATTTTCTTGGAAACAACAAAGCATTTGTTGAAAACCGCGAAGGTATCGACAACTTACGTTCGCAAGCGTTCCTCGCATTCAACATAAAACCGGAGTCGCATTCGCAAGTGTATCCTTCACGTGACAGTATGCACGAGTGATGACAGCCATGATCGGTGTATTTGCAGCTATCGAAAACTGTTGAACGTAAAGCAGTAGTGATGAAACGACAACTAGCATATTATGTATAATGAGCAAATTGCGAATAAAAAAACTTTCTGAGATGCAGTGGTTGTGATCAACAAAAGGACCTCAGGTTTCTCACCGTGTGAGTAACGCGTATATCGCCAATCAATAAATCAGGGCGTTTTAATACAAGTCAAAGCACACTGGAGCTTTACAATCGCTGACAACGAAATTTACCTAAACACAGTAAAACGAGTCATCTACTTTGTTTCCTTGAAAAACAGCCAACTGTGCAGCTTAACATCCGCCTGTCCCGGACACCATGCATAAAATAAAATTCGCCTGTCTTAAACCCCAATGAAACACTTTTTCACCCAGTCTGCCCGATTGTCGCTTCTCAGAGCAAAGCACTGAAAAAATAACCGGATGCAACATTGGTCAGTGTACATGAAATTTGTTCGTTTAAAACATCAAAGCAGCATCGAGAAACACACGCTTCAAATCTTTACAGCATGCAACAGTACTAAGAGGGTGCAGTCCATATGGTGAGAAAGTTTCGTTGCGCGTTTCAGCAACGCGAAAGTTTTCATCGGTCAGCAGTTGCTAAGCAACTAACGCACTCAGTTACTTTGATTCTGCAGGAATGTTGCAACGTGCGCAATAATGCGCACTGTTTAGCTTTTTCGCTGCCATAAGCGCAGCCAGGCGGCTATCGGGGTCTTGATTCCTATTTGAAAGACAAAAATATACCAAAACACAAAAAGAACATGCAAGGTTTTCACAATTTTTTCATAAAAGCTGACGCGTTTCGTGATACTTATTTGCTTCTTTTGTTCTTCCTTTTTGAAATTATTCACCAGCGATAGGGTTTTTAATCTCAACCTTCAACCCTCCCATTATTATCAGCAACCCACGCTACGCCACAGTTCCCCTCTCGAAACCGACGCGATGTCTACGTCTGACTCACTGCACTCGGTGCCGTCACCAAAGGTGATGTCCGTGAAGCCGCATACGCACTGGCACTTGTAGCCTCCTTCCGTGTCGGTGCAGGTCGCATTTGCGTGGCACTTGTTCAGGTCTGGGCTCGAGCACTCGTCAATGTCTGCAGTAAACAACGCATTTCTAAATCTGATGCCAAAGCACAAAGACAAAACATACCAATCCACTGTTGCTTTTTGCGACAACGCTTTCGCCAAATTGGGTTTCGAACTGTTCTTTTTCTTTCTCGAGTACAAAATATCCGAGGCGGCACAACAGTCCGCGTAACGCCACGACGTATTCGGATTCTCTAACATCGATAATACGCTCAATAAAGCAAAGATTCGCTCTAGCTTTATCTTTGCTCAATAAAGCAAAGATTCGCTCTGATCTCCAACTGCTGTTTCTCAACACTTGTCAAACAGTGATAAACGGGGTTGGTTGACCAGATGACCGCCACGGTCTTTCGCCAATCCTATGACACAGCGCCGGTCCTTTTTTACACCGATCAGCTATTTGCCATTGTTTTCATTTGCTCTAATTTTCGCTAACGGTTGGCTTACTGCATGCGATGGCTTTTATGGTGCTTCTGCTTATTGGTTGAGTCATATGAAACAATAAACCATTACCATTTCCATAACACAAATACTCAAACTTATCATTTGGATACCATTTCGAGAGATGGTGAAAACTTCCGCAATGAAAAATTTGCGAAGATACGTCTGCGCGTTATTGTGCCTATCCACTTACAGATTACTTCTTTCAACACAAATCTCGTAAGTCATACTTGTGCAAGTTCCATTGATATCCTCGTAGCCTTTCGAGCAACTGCAGTTGTAAGAACCGACCAAGTCGATACATTCTTCGTTTTGCGCGCACGGGTGCGAAGCGCATTCGTCGATTTCTGCAAAATTTTAGGATTTCAATAAAAAACAGCAATGCCTAAAATGCCTGATGAAAGAAAAATGCGTTCAACTTTGCAAAGGTTGACAATGAATGAAACATCAGTCGCTCCATAATCACGAGATCAGCTAGGCTCAACGAAAAACAAGGCTGAATGTAACTTTTTGCTTTCAACCACCAGTACAGTCAAATTATATCAGCTCAAAAGGCGTCGAAGTTGAACGCGCTAATCTTCAAAAATCTACATGTCCAGCGACTGAAGCAGATAAGAAAACCGCTGTTTTTAATTTGCCCGCTACAAACGTAGGAAGCAACGACGTTTCATCGGATTTATCAAACCACAATATACTCTTCTATGCCTGAAACCACCGTTATAGAAACTCACCGGAAGTTGTTAGCAAAACACACCGAACGTTATCAGCAACAAATGCCCACAATGCACTCTGAACCACTCACCTATGCATGCGCCGGAGCCATTTTGCTGGTAACCAGAGAGGCATTCGCAGTCTGCACTGCCCACCCCGTCGACACATTTAGCGTTGGCGTCACAGGTTGTGTTCAAGCAGTCATCTATGTCTGCACGATAAGCGTTGCAATTTTCACATTTTGATTTAAAGACGGTATTTCGTAAGACGGCTATCAACGACAACAACAGAAGTGCTGCGCTCTGGGCGGATCACTGTTGGAATGCGGAGTGTTTAGACAACAACACGAGACTCCGAACTTTTATCTCCGACATCGACGCCCACCCTCCTGAAATGACCCTCCCAAGAACAGCGTGGTCCGACTTAACCGCCTCCGCACCGGCATAGGACGCCTCCTCTCCTGCTTACACAAATGGGGTATGGTCTCCTCTGCGGCCTGTGAGTATGGCGCAGAAGAACAGACCGCCGACCATGTTGTCCTCCAATTGTCCAACCCATCGACTTCCCAATTGACTGCACAGTCTCACGGTTCTGGATGATGAGACAATCGAATAGTTGCTCAACATCTATCCCGACATCTAGTGCTGTCCAGCAGTGGATTGTAGCCACTCGCTCAAGCGGCGAAAAAGAAGCGCATTGTCGCAGAGAAAACTTGCGTTTAGGCCAACTGCACAATCTGCCGTAGCGAGGAAAGACTGCTGTGCAGCGAAATGAACAGCGAGGCAGTTGGTCATCCTTTTCTGTGTTATGGTGCATTTTTAACGTTTTCTACTGTTGCATTAAGACTTATTTATGTTTTTTTGGCTGTTGCTTGATTACTGCGTGATTTCGAGCAAAACGTACGTCGCACCAATCAACAGTGATGTCATGACCAAAAGTGCTGTCGCAAATCCTCAATATTGCTGTCATGACCAAACCACCGTGCAATGACTTTTCTGTTATCAAAAGGGTTACAAGCTCAAAATTCTTTCCTACAGCATGCAGATACGAAACGTTCTAGATTCTTTTCAACTGCATTTGAGAGTTGACGCAGTGTTATTCGCAATGTTGGTAATGAAGCTTAAAACGCTTTCACATACTTAGGCAATCCGTTCCGTTCAACTGATACCCAGCTCGGCACTTGCAACGTCCGTATCCAATGAAGTTGTGGCACTCTTGGTTGTCGCCGCACGTAATATTTGCGCATTCGTCGATCTCTGCAAATCAAGCAACGTTATGACATCACAATACGACGGAATAACAGCAGACATTATTGGTTAATCTTCAATAAATATATGACATAATTTCCTAGTTTAAACATAATAAAAATCTGCCCATACACATGATCAAAGACGGGAACACAGAAAGAACAGAGAAAGTGCAACCAACCATCGACTCCAGCTGCGTATAGGCCAGAAAAGAAACAATTTTTCGCACTCTACATCACCAAGATTTTTCACAGAGCTGCAAGCACCCAATTTCCCGAATGGCTCCGCATTTCTCTTGTTCGCCTCGCTCAATGCGTCGTGGCAGCGAGTAGCGGCTCTGATCGAGGCCACCTCATTAGATATCACCCAGACGCTGAAAGGTCTTGTCTATCACGGTGGCCTCGCCCTAATCCATGTTTCCCGTCAGATAAGTGTTAATGTTGTCGAAGGTGCGATTGGTTATGCACCGATATTTCAATGTGTTGCTTGTGAAAACTTTCTTGGGCTTGAAATGATAAATTGCTCATGCGAACACGACGAAATTTTTGGCGGTGCTTTCCACCATTTGATTAGTGTTTATTATTTATAGCTACTAAAAACGTGCGCAGAGGCTCTGCAATTTAGTCTGGTTATGCGAAAAACAAAAGCTACGCATTTTTCCCCGCCACCACTTCAAAACTCACCTTCACACGAGCCTGCGTCGTTGCGTCGGTAGCCAAATTTGCACTCGCATTTGTGCGAGGCCACTCCGTCAGTGCACTTCTCGAACTCTCCACAGGTTACGTTTACACAGTCGTCAACGTCTGATTGGGACAGAAAAGAAACCGCTTAACTCCTCGACTAAAACTGGGAGGAACTGTCTTGCCATGTGCAATAAAAAATAACGTCGCGCGCATGAAAGACAAAAGCAAATTATGCCGTTTCTATTACATTTGAAAAAGGCATTTCATTCACTTTTATGACGTGAAACTACCGTCGACGTCATGAAAGTTTTGCAAGTGTTCACCAACTCTAAGCTGAATGTTGTGTGTTATCTTATCTAAACCGCCATCCTCTGCTGTAAGATTCAGCCCTGAGAACGCATTTTCCTGGGAAATCTTGGAAATGTCCGTTGTGAAATTTTAGTGGGTGGGTTTCTGAATTGTTTGCAAGACTTTCTTAACTGCATGAGTTAAAAAACGAAATTTAGCTTCAAACAAGTATTTAAGCGAATGACTCAGACAAGGTACCCTAAAGCCCGTAGAAGCCACGATCGTACCAGTCACATATTTTGCCATAACGCCCCGGCCGCTAAGGCTAGAGACCTGTTCAAATCTGTGAAAAAATTAGGAGTTTATTGATTTTAATCTAACTTACCTGGTTATCGTCAAACTGCAAAAGAGTTTTAACAAGAGCGGACATAAATTTACTTTGTGTAAATTTCTGCAATGTTCGCCATTACCACGGTTGCAACTGCTTAAGTTATTCAAAGATGGTATGATGGAAAAGCCGAATAATATGAATGAACGAAAGAATTGCGCCAATTTTCAGGTCTCGTCGCCACTCTTGTTACAGCAACAGAGCTGTTTCGAGAACGACGAGGCAAAGAAACTGACTTTCGCAAGCTCCAGAAAGGTCTCGTCGGTAACCAACGTCACAGGCGCATTGGACGTGTCCGATCCGATCCAAGCAAACTTCATTTTCACCGCAGGACGCGTTGGCGCAGTCATCAATGTCTGACAAACAAATTGTTGAAATTTAGTAGCTGAAACAATGTATGCCCCCTCGAGGAAAAATATAAGTGATTTATGTTTCCTTGCCACCAGGTGCGAGGTACGTAGTTAACTCGTGAGGTATGGGGGTTGGAGCGGGGGCAAGGCCCTTCCTGGATTTTGAAGTTCGACATTCTCCTGTGAAATTTAACAGAAAAAGGTTGTTTTCTTGGTTTCGAGAGGGAAAAGTTAAATTTCACCACCACTTCTTGCACATATGGAAAAATAGTTTTGGCTACTCCTGGAAAAATCCACTATTGTCCTCCCATGGAAAAAAATCCTTCCGACGACAATGTCGAGAGGCTGCAAACAGCCGGTAACCCGCAAGTATTTGTGTGAATGGGTGAGGTGCGGGAAAACAAACGAAGCGAGACAGGGGGTCGATTGTGCGCCGGCGGAGAGTTGTTTCTGAGCTTTGCGCAGTTGTGGGAAATAAATCGTCAGCTTTGGAAACGCATGGAACGAAAGGGCAGTTCGCCTATCCTTATTAGAAATTAGCTGGTTTAGCGGGAACACGAAAAACACTATAATACTTTAAAAAAAGCGATCAGCCACCAGTCGTAGATGCTGCAGTTCCGCGCGATAGAGAAGACAGCAAGCTGTAGCGGCGACCTGCTTGCGCACGATTTTATTATTCTGCTTCATCTGCAGTCACAAAACATTGTCACGGTTTCAGCTTGCTCCTGCGATTGTTTCTGTTGAAAACCAACCAAAATTGATGAATGAACAATACTTGGATTTTCCGAAAATAAAGCGAACTGATTTGTTTTCAAAAATCTAACTTTGAGGACGTTTGGAAAGTCTCAAAGCACCACAAACTTGTTTGTTACGGCCAAAAACGTCACTTACTTAGGCACTGGTCGTTGGAGGGACCCTTCTCGAAGCCGAAATTACATACACAAAATGTTGTGCCGTTCTCAACCTCGCAAACTGAGTTGTTCTGACATGTTACCAGGTCGCAGAGCGAAACGTCTGAAACGGGTTCAAAATATATTTTAAGCGTGTCACGAAGCAAAGGTGGAACCAAGGCTCAAAGTTAATGACAAGCTACTTGTTTTTCAAGCCTATCAAACACGCTATATAGGAGAACTCAGAAGATGTTTTTGTAGTCTTCCGTAGAAGACAAACTGCAGTTCGCAGCATCTAGCTAAACATAATAAACATGCAGCTTACTCTTAAAATATCATCTTTTGATTATTTATGAAATGCACACAAAAGAGTAAAAAAGATAAAGATAACATTTGGTTTTGAAACCTCAGAACATGCGTAAAAGAGCGTGAAATGACTCGGCAACTCAAAGTTGTGGAACATTGTCCACCTGGACCGGTTTTTCATAACTTTGCTTATGAATCACTCGGTCATAAAACTCGAGCGCTTTGCGTCATTGCACTAACGAAAAGATGTCAAACCAAGCGACCTGCGCTTGCCGCAATCGAAAGTTGCCTATTTTAATCGGAAAAGCATAACCTGAATTTAACCTCCAGAAAAGTGGCGTTTTTTGCTGATGGATTCAAACCGGTCGCGTTAGTGGAAACCAGTTACTTGAATGCAGATGTGTGCAAGTTTGATTGACGGCAAAAAGAAGAAGATCCCAGTCGGCTGATTCCTCGAAAGCCTACAGCGAACCTAGAGCTTTCAACTGAATTCAATCTACCAAGTTTTCTGATAACCGACTATTTGCCCACTAGGTGCAAAAAAAGTCGAACTTAAAAATGAGCATTTCATTCACCCAGCAGTCTTTATCCAAAGATCAGCAAAAAATAGGCACACTTTGCATGCGCGTTAAACAATCTAGTAGTGTCTAAAAACTTTACGAATTCTAAGAGGTTGATTGAAAATATCTATAAATTGTTCTAAAATGAGAAAGTAAAAATGTAATACTTTTGCACAAGCCGTCAACCCGGAAGAAGCCATCATTGCACACGCAAGTAAAATTTCCACCGCCTTGTTCCTTGCAAATCTCATTTTCGTTGCACACACCGGGACCACAAACGGCGTCGGCTGAATAAACAACTGGTTGTTTACTAAAAACAACTGATTGTTTACTTTGGGTGCCACGTACGAGTTCTTCAAAGAATTCCGCTCTAATTTATCAGCAAACAGTATTCAGAACAAATTATTTTTCGCCTGCAAGTGCACTGCTGCAATGGTGGGAATCTGGCGAGAACAAAATTACATTTTGAACAACTCGAGTACTTGAAGCATTGATTCTTCGAAGTTTTGTATCAGCAGGCGTCCGGAACTGCGTCTCACGCTTCTGCAGGGCGCATTTTTCAAACTTATATACGTGAGACTTCTGCAGAAGATAATTGTTTTCTACTCGTTTTTCAAAATCAGCCGCTGTTAAATCATAAACTTGGACTCCAAACTTCAAAGCTAAACTATGAAATCTTCAACACACGCGAACTTAATTTTGAGGAGCTGTTATTCTAGTAAGATCTTCAGACATTGCGGTGATCAGTTAAATTCGAGTTCTGTGATTTATTTGCGCTAACCCGAGGACAACTCATACTTCGCATGCTAAATAGTTTACAAGCTAACAGGAAAATGCATACTCACGAACGCAAGTGCAAGTTTTCTCGTCATAAACGTATCCTTCCTCGCAGCACTGCAATCGATGTAAGTAAAGTTATTTTTAGTAAACACTGAGACTTCACATAAGTAGCGTTCGAAGCATATATAACGTCATTAGATCACAAGTACATCGGAGCTGCTTTTCCGAGTCAAACATGTCAGGTGTCCCGCAGTGCGTGGGGGCTTAGCGAATTTTCAAAAACTTCCCGTACTCATTGTCTTCCGATATAGCACAGCTAGCTTGTTTCGGTAGCATCAATCAGACAAAAAGCAGTTCTTTCATTTCTTCGGCAAGGCAAATGAAGATTTAGTTGACAGATCCAACACAAAAGGAAAAGCATTGCACCTTTTTGCTGCTCTTGGTGGTTACAAAGCTGACAATCGTTTTCGGTACATAGTGCAAAATGAGATAATTTTTGGATTCGGAATATTGTGCCATAACTATTAAAACGATAACAACGCGTTGCATTTAACATTTACTAGATGCTTCCAAAACGTTCACAAATTTCACGTTAACAGACAACTGCTGCTTTGTTGTATCAGCTGCGCACCATTTTGCTGCACACATAAAACGGTGTGTAGCTATATTCGCAACGTTTTGCATTCCGTACGCAACAAATCCATTACAGTTTTTATAAAACATCTCATGTTTTTCAGACTTCAATGATGTTAAACTTTATGCCTCACATTGTAGCATGAACTTTACTAAACATGTCAGTAATTTGTATATTTCTGCTTGTCAGCAGTAGCACCGTTTAACCCATTAATGCCCGAAATTCAAAAACTTAATTTTTCGGTTCTGCCTGTAATGTTATTCGACATGATGTCCTGAAACTGGTTCGAGTTCGTTTGTCGTGAAATTCATTTTCTAAAGCCCTTTTTTGGCCGCATGATATATCATACGCTGGGCATTTAAGAGTGTGTCAGCTGTCAGATGCTAATTTGGCCTATGTTGAATCGACATTTCAAGGATATGCACAGGCGCAACTTCCAGTTATAGCACATTTTAATGAAAAACGAAGAGCCTACCCTGAGAGGACCGCAAAGTCACCATATTGGCCTTCATTTTGTCCACCCATAACTTGCCGACCGATAGAGCTGTTCAAACCCTCTACAGAAGCAAAACGTCGCCTACGATCAGTTCGTAAAAAATCGGGCACTTTTGGATTTAAACATTTTTCGCTGCGTCGTCACGACTGGGGAGGTTTGGAAATTTTTGGATGACGTAATTAGGCCTTGAGAAAAAGGTCAAGTGGCAATTTAAATGTTTTTCTTTAAACTATACTAAGTGAATATGCGCATTTTTAGAGCTCTTGATTGGCCATCTGGCATTAGTTGATGGCAAGTTACGGCCAAAAAATTCAATAATTAAAACCCTAGGTCATAACTGTCTGGGTGAAGCCCACATTGAATTTTAGCAAACGAATTTGGTGCATTTGCCACATGCACCAAACTGTCTGAGTATCTGTGCATGTTTATCCGCTATACGATGTCATTTAATCTTACAATGCAAAGAAATCCTTTGTTTGTTTGCGGACAAACACCTCTTTTTGCTCCAACTGGCGAAGAATTACAGTCTGTCTTGTAAAAACCAACAGTAAAACCCTTCAGTCAACACATTTGACAATGACCACAGATTTGCGAACCTAACCAATGGCCAAAACCACTTCCTTGATTCATGATTGAGTCCAAATACAGTACAGTGCTGTCAACTTATCAAAAAGATCAATATCTCCCATCTTTTCATTGTAAAGTTTGATGAGGTTTGGTTGAGTGACACCACCAAAACTTTATCTTCTTTTCCAATGATTGCACTTCCCGACTTCAAACAACTCTTAAGTTTGTGGGATTAGTTATCATTGCGACTTGGTTCTTGTTACTCAACTTCACCAAACTGATTTTTCGCATTTTCGACTGAGCAGCAAGGACCTCTTTCAGAGTAGGTTTAGTGAATCAGTAACCAGCAGAGAACGAATTGGTCTGCTAGTAATGTGCTCGTCCCATAGAGTTTTTACCTCACACAATTTGTGCTACTATAGGACACCGTCTTCCAGTCCATTGATTTCTAGCCTCGTTATAGTACATTCAAGCTGTCCACAAGGTCCCCCAACCTTTTTTCGAGGGTCACGTAAGCTACTACACAGCAGCCTGAGGGTCGGGCATCTCAAGAAATGTGATTGATTGTTTCGGGATATGTTACAGTCCACCAAATGAACAAGTTTTTCGTAAATTTATTATTTTTTCATTTTTGACAAAGTGTCTTTGCAGGCCAAACGGCATGGCCTTGCGGGCCCGATTTGGCCCGGATCCCGTAGTATGGAGACCCTGTTGCAACAAAAAATGATTATGATACGTCGAATCAATCGTTTTCTGGTCTAGAATATTCCATGGAGCACTTTTGCTTTGCACATCATTGTCCAAAAGTTAGGGTCAAAGCGTGAAAGACAGGGGAGCGTAAAGTTGGATAAAATATAACCGTGTCCATTGCCCTAACAACACTACTGATTTTGTAAAACAAGGTTAACTTATCGTGCACACTATTCTTGACCAGAAGCAACAGTTTTGTTCCGACTCATTACATCTCTAACTCAGCACCTTTGATTACCACTCTAAAAATCTGTTTTGAAAAAGCAAATTTTTAGAAACTCTAGTCTAATCTCTAAATGTCTCTCTCACGAGACAGTCGTTACTGCCCAACGTATGATAGTTCATGCGCTGCGTGATAAGTGTTTCCCAATTGAAAATATGAAAAGTCAGAAGAATACCTTTGGTGGTAGGAGGATGTTTACTTTGCTAGCAAACATAACCAAAGGCCAATTCGAGTATTAAAAATATATTGTGGATATGAAACCTCACTAGTCAGTATCTACTCCAAGATTTTTCATTTTTTAAAACCTAATTATTTTATTGTTAAAATTTTAGAAACTTTTTGTCACTTCAAAATTTTCAGTTTCTCATGGATCATAAACTGCCTCTCGGGAGTAACATACCAACGGCAAATTATGGTAATACGTTTTTAGTTATCCTTTTATACGAACTCTAAGGTGCTAATGCCAATCGTTTGATTATCCATACGCAGTGGCCTTCTTAAAAATCGCATAAAGGGAAAATTCACTATCATTGGTGGAGATTAGGCTGATTCTAAAAACCATGTACACGGAAATTCTGCATAGAACAAACAATTCCACAAAATAACTGTAGCTCATATTCATAACTTTTTACTAAAAAAAATTGTTGAAAATTTCGGAAAAACGATGATATGTGATTGTTCAATCTGCAATAAGCGCGCTTTTTTAAGCAACTGCTTACCTCAGGCAAGAAAAATGGTGGGGGAGGCACAATAATTGGTGGTGGTGGTAAGACTTTCGATTCTGGTGGAGGTGGAGGCGGAGGTATGAGAGGTGGAGGAGGATGAGTGGTTTCTTTCTCAGTTTCAGGTGGAGGTGGGGGTGGAGGTATGAGAGGTGGAGGAGGATGAGTGGGTTCTTTTTCATCTTCAGGTGGAGGCGGAGGTGGAGGTATGAGAGGTGGAGGAGGATGAGTGGGTTCTTTTTCATTTTCAGGTGGAGGTGGAGGTATGAGAGGTGGTGGAGGGTGAGTGGGTTTTTTTTCATCTTCAGGTGGAGGTGGGGGTGGAGGTATGAGAGGTGGAGGAGGGTGAGTGGGTTCTTTTTCATCTTCAGGTGGAGGTGGAGGTGGAGGTATGAGAGGTGGAGGTGGTGTTGAATTTGTAGTTAGCATGCCAGGTGGAGGTG
>JGI24158J21664_10001778_pt1 | contig 24984 bp, 16 predicted proteins | sample Ectturendosymbi3_FD_21664 | JGI IMG/M metagenome (IMG submission 21664) | reverse complement strand
TTTGATGACGTAACCGGAGTGGAAAAAAGTTGCGTTGCAAAATCAAAAAAAGGAAAAAAGTGAAGGAAAAATGTTGTATCATTGCAACTTAATATGCATTTCCCCCAAACATGGAATACATGGAAGTTTGCGATGTTTAAAAATTTTATACATTCACAACTGTTTAAACTGATTTTTATGTCACCGAACCGTTGTGAAACTCAGATAACCAAAAGTTATCAAACTTCAAAATAGATTTTTTTTACCGTAGTGTAACATCACCTTTTGCAGTAAAATTATTTTTGCTACTGTCCACTTCTCATTTCTCAAAGAAAAATATCAGTTTTAATGACTCTGTTTACGTCATCAAACCTCCGCAACCAAGCTCCGCTATTTACAGAGCTCCACCTTTTACAGGCAACCTGAAGAAACAATAGAAGATTATGAAGCAACAGACTATTTTATAGCATCGGTCACTGTAGTTAGAGCAGCTTGTCCTTGCATACTGTAGGCATTCCTATCTAAACCAACCTCATTGCACAGTTTTTGTGTGTTGAATTAAACAATGAACATTTAAGTTTTCTTCATCCACAGCTTTTTCTCCCCAATTTTTACCTGGAACAAATCTCCCAGGAATTAACAATTCCTCCCTTGGTGAGCAAAGTGGCACCCGTTTGAGAACCACTGGTTTATACATTAACTGATTTTTCCTTATGTGGGAGACAGCAGCTACAATTCTGGCTACATGCTGGTTTTAATGAATAGGTTTGAAACCCCTTGAGTATGTGCAGCTTGTATCAGGGTCCTTTGGTACTGCATCTTTTTCAGAGGCACACTTGGAGAATTACTGGAGTGGTTTAGTGGTCATTTTGATAAAGAAAGGAAATTCAAAGCACATCCTCATAACTCCTTGTTTGGTAAAATGCTGGAGGAAATATTGAAGCCAACCAGGTATATATATACATAATTTGCACATGCACTAATTGATATCAGGTGTAGCTGAAGGGCCTTGAACAATGCAGTAAGTAGCAAGGTTAATAGTATATAATTGTTTAAAAGTGTTCATATCTATGCACAGTTGAAGTTGCATTTGCCAGTGCTGACTGTAGCAGTAGCTGAAGCACTGTTGAAAAATGTAGGTCTGGTTTTAGTTACTGTTGCCTGTACTTAGAGTTCAGTGAGAAAAAACACCCAGCTATTCTTCATTAGGTGCTGTGCCATCAGTATAACAGATGCATGTGCAATGAAAACGTTAACTTTTGTTGAATTTGTTTGCTACTGTAATATGAAATACTTTCACAGCTAATTTGTCTTGTGCTATTGAGATTGGCAAAGTAAGGCTTGTAACTAATTGCAGTTTTTGTTCTTTCATTTAAGCTAATATTTGCGGCTCTTAACTTTTGCAAAAACATTTCCAAGTTATTGACAAAATTTGTTTGAACGATTTGTAGAATCCTGCTTAGTGTGTTAACATAACGACCTCTATTTGCTTTTGTTACTTCATGAAGCATTTCTTCGGCAGCTTCGCATTATATTGTTTTGTTTTCTTTTGTGTCTTTTTCATGCACTTTAATCTTTTTTTTTAACACGGCGCAGGTTTGATAGTCCTGAGAATACTCTGAGAATTATTATTTGCCTGCGAATGCTGCTACGAGAACCCTTCTATCAGGAAGTCTTTGTTGAAAGCCAGAGTTTCACCTACTTTGCCGAACTGTTCCAAACAAAGTGCCACAGCTATTTGACGTGTACAGAAGAATCATACGTCGTTGATGTTGTTGCCAATTTTTCTTGTAAGTCATCGATCATGCAAATGTAGCCTTGCGTGTATGTATTGCCAAAACTTGTTGAAGATCATTTACAACCATAATTCTGTGAGTTTGTGAACGCATGAAACTATTGCACCTGAACACTTTTTGTTTGTTTCTGCGACCTAGCAATTTTGGTAGTTCGCTGACTGACGGGGATTTGTTTGCTGTGCCTCTGCAGTAACTGGTTTTAAAGATAAAACTTTGTTGACTGCCTTCGTTGATTTGTTTGCAAGCTCTCTACAGTCATTGCTGACACAATGATAATTACATTTATCGTTGAACTTCACAAACACCTTGAAGAAAAACACGTGAACAACTGCTGTTGATTTACACCCAGGTTGAAGCGCAAATCATTTTCCAGTCGTAGTTGTTTCAAAGCGTAATCCCATCCGCTTATGCTTGCACCGCGCTGTTAGGAAGCGTTGGAAACGGAGAACTTCGATTTTTTTGTTTTTGCAGCTATTTACGAAAAACTGTCTCGGCATCAAAAGTATCATTCTTCGTTACTGCGAGCCTCCATTCATCGAACAATGCTGTGCTTGTTGAATGCCGGAGACATCTTTATTTTGCACTGTGCCTTGCATGTCTTAGTCGCCCTTGCTGAAAGGTAATACGTGTTTTGCCATTTTTGCAAAAAGTTTGAAACATTTATTAAGAATTTAGTACTTTTTTTCCAATCTCGAAACTTCCCAACGTATGGAATACGGTTAATATCAATGCTCGTTGTGTTTGTAAAGGTCGTACGCGTTGATCCATTGCATGATGTAGACTGGTTGGACATGTACGAACGTTTTAAGTTCTATTGTGCAATGATTATACCACTGCTCGTCAGCAGCAAGTTTGTTCAGGCGTGTAGCCCAGACTCGTCATTGAAAAAATTGTGGTGTCATTACCGCAACGAAGTACTTCTGCTCGCCAAGGGCTTGCGCCGTAAAACACCGAGCCAAATGTTGACGAGTACCTTGTTACCGTTCGACAAAGAAACGAGCTAATCATCGTCGCTAATTGCCTGATAGCTGTCTGGTCGCCAATCTTTGGTTAGAAAAGTACGTATCCAACTATAGACCACGTAAAAAGCGTAAACTCTTCTGATAAATATCGTCTGTTATTGAGCTAAACGTCGGACATTGATGCGTTCCCCACAGTTAATACGGATGTGCCTGTTCTTGCGGAATGAGCCCGGAAATGCGATAGTTTTTAATTTAAGGTTTTGTCGTTTAAACCACTTGCCCAAAGTTCTCCACACTTGACATCGATCGGCTCGCCCATCGTCCAGAACCGACAATTTCTGTCATGTAATCTGGACACGCCTCGCTGGTCGTGAAAGCCGTTTGATCCTTTGTGCTTTGGAAATTGTTTTGAACCAGCAGCTGGTAAATGACGCGAGACATATTTCTCTGGGCACTGCGAACTGTGGTTTTCAGCTCAATCGATGTGTATTTACCGGCTTCTAATACGAAAAGATAAAAAGTTTATTTAAATCGACGCAGCATTCGATCTACCAATATGAAAGGCTTGCCTGCTGTTGGGACACAGCTGTCTTATCATTCAAGCATTCAGGCGCGCACGAAAATGCTGTGAGTTAAAATTTAACAGTTTATAAGTTAAACTGTGGGAAATCTTTGTCTTGGACATAACTGCTACCAAATTACATTCCTCACTGCCCATGTTTCAATCCAATAGGTGGACGGTTGGAGCCGCGGAAGTTACTGCTTTGGCAGCGCACTCGATAAAATAAAACCCAACTTTTTCTTTTGATATGACCGTTTAATTTCCAGCACTGAAGTCCGACAGCTGATCGCCGCACATCACTCGATTGAGTGGATTGTTCAGATCATCCACGAGTTTGATGACGTTTCGAAGTGTTACGCCGCCAGTCTGCTCAGGGTACTGTGCACCGACGAAGAGATTTGCGAGCAGGTGAGCGTCGACCAAAAAGGATGACTGACGTCTGTTGTGGTTAGTCCGTAGTCGATTTTGACGTTATTTGTTGGAACGGTGACACGGTAGCGTTTCAACGGCGGCATGTTTAAGGTAAGATCTGACGTCTCTAATCTCAACCTTCGTAGCGTGAGGGTTGACTGGTGAAAAGTGAGGTTGGTTTGCAGCTACCTAAGCGCAATTAGCTGGCAATCTGTTATTGTCACGACTAATGAAATCACGGCGTTCTTTTTGAAGCATGGTGAAAATTTTGCCACCCTTTTTTGCCTGAGCGGAGAAACAGTCTTTCAGATTTGCCAAATAAGTCACACTCCATAGGATGAATTCCTTCATAGTTTTAGTTGTTAGGGGGAATTAGTCGCCACCCAGTTTGATCACGTGACAATCCCGCTGCAAGATAAAGTCAGGCCTGTTGTGGAGTGGTCTCTTGCGCGAATCTCAGTGTCGTTAGATTGAAGAAGTCACGTCAGTGGAGCGATGTTAAACTGGCGTATGGGCGAACGATAGAGATGTTTAAATTAAAGTTAGCTCCACAGACCGATGCGAGATGCACTACTATGAAGTTGTGCGGGCTCAGCAAATCCATGGCTTTCTCGTCCAATAGAATGCGTGAACAGCAATGTACTGTAGGAGCAGGCGGTGCAAGGGCACCCTATAGAAAGGCTTGATTTATCGAAAATCCTGGAGAAATCCCTGAAAATTCAGGCACATTTGCTTCGACACCTGTGTTCTATTTGTATGATCAATGAGACTGACTGATTGAAAATGTCTGAATTTGGCTTTTTTTCTCTTCAAAAAAGGTCTTTATGTTTTTCATGAAAGTTCGTGAAGAAAAAACTTGTAGAGAGAAAGTTTGCCGCACAATATTTCGGGGAGGTTTGGGGAAATTGGGGCAAAAATCCTTCGCGCCCCCAAAAATTTGCCTGCTCCCACACCTATGTGTGTGAACAACGCGTAAATGTTCGATACATAGCACCTAAGTATAAAAATAAGTCAGCTGTTTCTCCCTGCCGAATAATATGGTAAAAACTATTGTTTATCTATCGTTGATGAATTGCTGAGAAAGCACCAATTACTTTGGATGATCACTTCCAATTAACTGGCTTTAATTGGAAGAAAGCCACAATAAATCAGAATGCAGCTCGCACTCACGGTTCAAAAAAAGTTTCAAACGTGAGCACAGCTAAATCATTGCCTTGCAAAGAAATCAAGAGATAATTTGTTCGCTTTTCTCTAGTTTCAACGTGAAGTTTTGCTCAGGAAAATCTCAGGTTTGTCTGTGACATGATAGCGAATGTAACGATCAGTTCTGTAGAGTTTGCTGTGAAAAAGCAATAATGTTTTATCCATTTCACCATTGATCGGCTCATCCGCAGCGTTGCAGATGATTTGTTTAGACGTCAGAAAGCTTTCCAAGGCGGGCAAGATAGATTGATTTCGTCAGTACCTTCCTTCCAGGTGATGATCTACGATGCGCTACCGGTTTTGCTGAGTGTGTTGAACGACTGCGAGCAGTGCGATTTACTGTGGCACGTCGTTTGGACGCTGGTTCGACTCTGCAGCGACACGGGTCGATCGGACGAGATCAGGCTTCTTGGCGGCGTGCCGCTCATTCTCAGCCTTCTCAATACGTAAGTCAAATACAACGACGACGGCATAGCAATAGTTTTTACCCGGATCTCGAATCCATTAAGGATTTTACCCATTGCTGGATCACGCATCCATTAAGGATTTTTTCCATTTGGCAACAGCCATTTTTGTTGCGCAGAGACCGCACGCTGACGTGCAGCCGTCATGAGCTACGTAGTGGATATACCAGACGCGTCCCTGTAACCGGGTCGAAATCGAATAAAGAGGAACTGACTGAAAACAAACTTAAGGTTCGTTTGTTTGTTTGTTTTTTCCTGGTTGTTCATGGTATTGTTACACTTTGATAATGCAGTGCCTTTGCATTTGCGAATTTCATAAACCACTTGATCGCTTGTTGGTCTGCTCCATTGCGCTGTAATCGAACTTGTTTGCGTTGGTGGAGAATCGAACGTTGACACCTCTGAAGGTCTTCCTCCCACCATGCTGCCCTGTAATGCAGGTTTACTCGGCCTGTTGCGCATTGCTGACCGAGCTTGGATTGAACGACAGATGCACTCAGACCATCGTTCAGACCAACGGCCTTTACATCGTCGCCAAGCTTATTCTGCCGCAGAAAGTTCCAGAAAAGTAAGCGCTGTTTGTTCGGGGTTCGCAAAATATATTTTAGTCATGAATTTGTGCAGTACTGAAAGCAGTAGGGCGTGTGAGGTTTGAAAATAATCTTTGCTCATGATTTTTTTGCTGTACTATCTTGAGAGCGGTGGGGGCTGACGTTTGCAAATATCGTGTGTTGGGGATTTTTTCTGCAGCACTAGAAGCAAAGTTTTTTTATCGGACGGTTAATGTTAAATTGGCCTTTGCAAGCCTGTCATGCTGTTCTTTTGTTTCCTTTGCAGGTAAACTAGTATCACGTCACTGCAACGTCAGCTGACGTTCTTTTTTTCTGCAGATGCAAGAAAGGCTCCATCGCTCTGCAGCGCAACGCGTTTCGAGCTCTTCGCTTTTTCTTCTCGATGGAAAGGAACAGAAAGATGTTCAAGCGGCTTTTTCCACCCGAGCTGTTTCAAGTAAGTTTTTTTTGCCGGCACAGAGTCGAAAACGGCTTTGAACGGGGTGCAGTGTGTTGGCAATGAATGGCAAAATGATTCAGAAAGTCACGCGGTGTGTTTGGCTCATAGCGGATTTTTTATTACAACGAAGTTTCGGAGTAATGCGTTTACTTGTTTGACAAATTTCTGGGTTCACATGGAAGGAGGCGTCCTAATTTTCCAATCGAACAACAGGCTTGTTTATATGTTGATCAAGTCAATGAGGGCCGTAGGTTGTAAAAAACAGTTTGTCTTGTATGATCAGGGATGAGACGCGCACCAAATTCGTTACATGTTTTTTTTGTCTAAACGCCTCACCGTAAGTTCATTTTCTTTTGAAGTAAAGACTGATTGTACCTCTTGGCCGAGCAGGTTACAGTCCGCAAGTACCGCTTTTCAAGTCTCCGGTATGACCTGCGGGGCAGCTGAACTCAGCCTAGCGGCTTGAGTGGCGCGTGCGCGACACGTCGCACCCAGTCGATATTGCCTTTTGCTTTTGTTTGCAACTCTGCTGACGTTTCTTGAACCTTAGCTGTGCATTTTGACGACGCACGTGTCGAGTTTAAATCGTTTGTTAGCGGAGATTTTTTACCAATTGTTTGTTTCTGTCGAAGAACGTAACTTGCGATCTGAAGAAATCTCACTTTTTTAAATAGAAATTTATCGACGTCGGGCATTACGTCAGAAAAACCGAAGCCTACCAAGAACTGGTCGATCTCTTCAATTCCATGAATGTGAGCCGAGTTTTCGTGTCGTGCAGTGTTTCTCAAACTTTTTTGTTCCATCGCCCCCTTTTTACTCTCGACGCATCTTTTTCGCTCCCAAGCCTCGTATTTTTGACGGAAGCGGCACCAGTATAGCGCAACAATCCAATAGATTACGTTATACTGTAACAGTTGAACCAAGCAATTGAATTACGACACTGATATGTTCAGAGTTCTTGTGAAAATAATCCACACTGTAGCCGGGCACATAGAAGATCCAGAGTAAAAATTTAACGGATAAATTGCTTGAGCAACAACCTCCAACAATTGTCACAGTAAATTAAAATTTTCGATAAAGTCATAAGTCATATATTGGTTAAACGCAATGATCGAATAGTGGTTGAGCGTTTTCGCCCCCTTTGTTTTGTTCGCCCCTTGTCCCTCAAAATCATCCCCAAGGGGACGGTTCCGACCACTCTGAGAACCACTGGTGTATTGCCACCCGCGCGATCACGTGAAATTTCCTTTTTCCTTTGCGCAATTTCGCGCAAGCCGTTCTGTAGGTGCTAACTCGATTGTTAACTGTAATTTTGATCCGTCACCTCCTTGGCTAAACACAGGCCCGTAGCCACGGGGGGTGGGTCCGGGAGCAGTGTCCCCGCAAATTCTTCTGTGCCGCGCCAAATTTCGATTTGTGACGTCACAGTTTGTGTTAAACATATTGAAAAAACAAATCCTTCAACCTATAAATGTAGTTGCCCTCCAACCATGAAACCTGGCTGCGGGCCTGTCTGAACAGTTTATTTCTCGCCAGGACGACCGGATTGGCGAAATCCGCGAAAACATCGAGGAACTGAACCAGAACAAGACACCGAAACGCTACATCCGGGACTTCGCTATTTATGACACACTGGGGACGGGCGCTTTTGGTTCTGTGTACCGAGTAAGGATACGTGTTGTTAAAGTTTTCTGTCAGTCGTTGTTACTCCGAGTGCTGTCTGTCCATGTGTTGGCTTAGCCGCACGCTTTCTGCAAGGAAACAGGGGGTTTTATTTTTTATTAACGGTTTTCTACTGTCGATCCTTGGTATCTTTATCATCATCAGCATCATGCTAAAGTTACTTCAAGCTGGAAAAAAGCTTCTGCAATTCGAAAACGTCTTTTTTAAAAATGTCAATCGCTAATCACGTGGCATTTTTGCATGGCGATTAAGTGAGTTCCTTGACACACTAACCAGATCACTTAACACGATTTCTACTGAGCCAGACGCATGAGCGGCCAAGTTAGCTTTCGTGAAAGTTGACACAACACGCTCGTTGTTGCTTGGTTTGTAAGTGAGCTAGCTGGAGCAAGTGTGTTGCAGAAGGTGTTTTACAGTCGCCTGAACACCTGTTTTTGGTTGGGTGATGCAAGAAAGAAATCATACCATGTCTGCTGTGGTGAAATGGCTCCACGTGTTTGTTTGATTTGAATTTTGCAAATCGGATTGCAGTAATAACGACATTTAATCCCTTTGTAGACTGCAGTGCAGTGCATACCATGAGCCAGTTGTATAGGCTACTGTAGTAAGCTGGATCATACTGCTGTACAGTCGTGGGTTATTTGGTTTTCTGAACGATTTACATATTTGCTGACGCAGAAAGTTGTTCTTCATCTGTTACATGAAACTAAAAAGCTTGCAGCCTTACAAGGGCCGAAAGAAGTAGGTTAGGTTGGTTAGGTTAGTCGGCCAGCTTGCGCCGGCCTCCTACAAGAAAACGCAACACGGAACGCACAACCCGGCTGTTCGAAAATTCCATGTAAAAGCTCCTCCAACGTGCTCGGTTTGGATCATTTACGCTGAGCGCGCGTGACGTCATAGCTCGCATCAAGCACACTTGTTTGCAGCACCATGGCGAAAGGCCTCCTGTTACAAGTGAAAACGCGGTTACTGTCTAAACGACCCCAAGGTCCACACGGTAGCCAGTCCAATAGCAGAATTTTCTGTTGCTGGAAGTAAATCACAAATACACGATTTGTACAAGAAAAAGTTAAACGAGATGTTCAATCAGGGTTGCATTTGCAACTGGAAGGATTTCACTTTACATTTGCAGATGCAAAATCATGGATAAAACGATGATGTACTCACTTTTTTGAGGAGCTCTAGGCGTTTTGTTCAATGATGTAAAATTAATTTAACCATGATATTGTGTGAGTTCTGGTAGAAATGTTTTGTAATAAAGGCAACAATAGTGAAACCTGTGAGACTTTATTTTTTCTGGTATACTATTCCATAACCCATCTCCTTTTTGTTGATTCCTATGTTGTATGTTAAGTGTCGTTGTTCGGATGATGTCTAACGTAATGGTAATGATAAGGTAATGCATTTGTAACGCACTTTTCTATTTCTGTGGGGTGTTCAGCTGGTGGTTGGGCATAAATATGTAATCCTGTGTAATATATAATGGAGTTGGTCGTTGAATATTCTGAACACGTATTTTTCCAATTCGTAACTGTAAATATCATGAATTTCCAGACTTTCGGCTGAGTTATAAATTTATTTGTGGGTATGAGATGATTTCCTTTAATTTTTGCGAAGTATCGTAGTGTTCTGTTATTTATTTTTAATAAGCTGGCCAAAGTTCTTTTGTTGCATGTGCCACATGTAAATATTCCATATTGTAAATAACCGTGTATGATGAAAAATACACTGATCGGAACAGCTTGACATCATAAAGATGCTGAAATTTGAAATGGATACCACTGGCATTAGCTACTTTGTTGCCTAAATGTTTAACAAGGGTGTTACACTTCAGTTGTCAGCCGATTGACCGACGTGAAGTATGAAAAACCTGTCGAGGACTTAAGTCAATACTACGCTTATGAGGACCGCTGTTTTGTGGATTTCACTTCGCCTGTCGTACGAGAGCGGGTGGCACTAGTTAAAACCTATAAAGCGCTTGTGCGTCGCAAACACAGCGGGTTGTCTTGTCCCTGGGCCGTATTACTTTGCCTTTCTGCGCTACAATCGCTTTATGGGCAACTTCTCGAGTTTTCCAGGAATGGTTCTCCTAACTGTGTATTTTGACATTCTTGTCATGTGTATGGATGCCAAAGCTAAACACAGCGAAGTGTCCCGGCGTGTGCTGTGCCGTCCGGCGTTTCTCTTCGCGTCGTGTTTAGTTTGTTGCGTAAGCTTGGCGTGAAGTCGTCTGAAAGTTTGTTGCGGTTGCTTNCGNCGGCCTGATGTGGCTGACCTCCTTGTGAACCAAGCGTACCTGCAAACTGGCGACATGCTTGTGCCCGAGCACCTGTGCGCTTCTATCCTTGCATCAGGAAACGNCGAATTTGTGGAAATGGCGTCTTTGCCCAGAACGGTATTTTTGGTGCAACAGCCCTTATTGTTTAAACCGGTGGTTCTCAACCATTTTTCTACCACGCCTCCTTTTAAGTGATTCTCGTTTCTTTGAAGCCTCCCTGACTTTAAATAAGTTTTAAAAGCAAATGCATTTATGTGTAAATTGATTGATCAAATTATCCACGTTGTAGAGCGCGTTAGGGCACGCACCTACCTGGAAATCTATTGACGCCCCCTGGGGAGTCTTGCCCCCCAGTTAAGAACCACTGGTTTAAACTTTTGCGCTGCTTTCTACCTCGGTTGCATTGACTTTCGATCCATTCTTGTCTCAGGTCAAGAAAAACTCAAAGCAGACTCCGTTGGCGCTGAAAGAAGTGAGTGTGGCCGGTGGCGGAGGGAGGAAAGGCACGGAACGGCAAAAGCGCGAGATCGACGAGATTGTCAGGGAGTTGAGCATCATCCGCGAACAGCTGCGCCACCCGAACATCGTCCGATATTACTCAACGTTCAAAGAAAGTGAGTGCAGGATGTTTTTTTTTTGCTTAGCGGTGTTACGCTCAAAGTCGGTTCGTCTCTGTCAACGCTGTTGTGAAACCTTGGGTAGATGGTCAAGTCACCGATTTCACGCTTGCAGCGTGAATTGACTTCTTTTCTAAGTTCACTTTCTCGACGTTTTATCATCCTCTTGGTGAATTCTAATGTTCCGATGCTGTTGTTGTGGCAGGTGCTAACTTCGGATTACAACCTTTTTTTATTGATTGAATTGTGATAGGAAATGCTTGTTAGCCGAGATACCTCGTGTTTCGTGGCAAATCGTGCTCCGCGCCTGTTAAACCTCTAACAAATTCGCTGTTGAATTTAAGTTGATACACGTGTTCGGTGAGGATTGAATCCTAACAGTGCGCTTGCCAACCCGGAGACAGGTCCATCTGGCTGAAGATCGTTTGGATTTCTATTCCAACCTGTGACTGTTCATTAATTTTAAATGTGCGCGATCAAGGGTTCTGTTTAAAAAAAATTATCACTTCAAGTTTGCTTTTAATTGAACATCTTATGGAAAGGGTTTGGGTGCTGTGAGCTATTTCAGTGCGTTCCAACCGGCACAAAACGCTGATTTTGTTTTTACAAGACTTGGGTACAGATTTTTCCTGGTTTACCTCGGTCGGTAAGATGGCCGAGGCGTCGGCATCGTCTTCATGCTTAACAGTTCAGACAAGTCTTGCTGAAAGATGTTGCTCGTCCCATAAAATCGACCCCGTCGCTCCGCCAAACAGTCCTGTCAAAAGTCAAGTCGCGATTCAGCGTTCGATTCTTATTTGCTGCTTTTCAGACGACAAGCTGTACATCGAAATGGAGCTGATTGAAGGCGCTTCGCTCCAAGAGCACTTTACCTCTTTGAACGAGAAGAACGAGAAAGGGATGGGCGAAGCGCGACTATGGAATGTTTTTATCCAGGTACAAGTGATCCGCTAACAGCGGTCGTGCGCTAGACCTTAGTCGCTACATTCGTTTGCGTTTTGACGCGTTTTATCCAAAATCCTTGACCAAGTAAGCGCCGAACTTACCATTTAGGAGCTGTTACCTCTGTGAGTAAGCCTTGCGTAGAGCGGGCGCGTTTGCGGACTTGATGGAAGGACTTAATATCCTTATCTGCGCAGTTTGTTCTCAACACCATTATCTGAGACTGACCACAGTAGTTTGTTTACCTTTTCTATCGCTCGCCACCGTTCATCTGCTTCAGCGCGGACGCGATGCATTGCTTCATGTTGACTTTAGATTTGTCTCGCCTTGCGTTATCTTCACTGCGACAAGCGCATCGTCCACAGAGACTTGACACCAAACAATGTGATGCTGGGCGAGAGCGACAAAGTGACCTTAAGTGAGTTGGCCTTTGCCTCTTATCAAGTACTGTATGCGTCGTTATACGATTCAACATTGCCAGCCGTGAACAGCAGATCTTTATGCTTTACGTTTTTCACCCCGAAGGGATACCATCGGAGCAAACCATCTTTGTTCTACTGTTGTTCAGTTTGACAAGCAGGGCAACTTCAGTGATGTTCTCGAGCAAATAAGGCATTTTCTTGTGCTTGTTCTCCGCCTTCGCTGCCCCTCTCCCCTAGTTCGCCACACCCCAGCTACAACAGCGGCGATACTCATTTTGCTCAAACGTTTCGGTGTGTTGCCGTTAGTGGCTCGACGGTTGACAGGTTAAACACGAGGGGTGACGTGCAGCTTGGCTCGCTCACACCGCGCAGTCGCCCCGTTCACTGCACCGCAGAGCAACTTTTTTTCAGGTCATTTCTCGGTCATAGACCGGATTTTTTTTTAATGACCGAAAAACTTAGGTCAATTCGGTCAGGAATACAGAGCAAGGAGTAGTGTTACGGCGTATTTTGATACTGCTATGGTACAAATGACCGAAATGTTTCAGTGACCAAAATGTCTCAATGAAAAAATGACCGAAATGTCTCAGCGAAATAAAACCAGCCGCAGAGTGGTCCAAGCGGATAATTGGACCGGATTCGGGCTTGAGTTTGTCGAATTATTTCGGGCCTGCATGCAAAATTTTTTTGCAACGACGGACACTTTTGCTGCCACTTACTGTTAAAGCAATCGATCTTCAATAGAAAATGATTAACTTGTGAATTATTTAGTCATAATTAGCTTGCTACGCCACCAATACCTCGCAGTCACGCATGTCATGACTCACCGGGAAATTCTGCTTTCGGTCGTAAATAGGGTTTCAAAAATATATGTTGGGCTCGGGCCGGATTCGGGCTTCAAAATGAGGCCTGTTTGCAGCTCTGGTACAGCCGGCGTCAGGGCCGTTTTGGTTTTTGCTAAACACGTGGTGTCGCCCTTTCGCAGCTGACTTCGGCCTCGCGAAGCAGAAAAACAGTTCTTCGAAAATGCTATCGACTGTCGGAACGATAATGTACCTCTGTCCGGAGATAGTCAAGAACGAGCCGTACAACGAGAAGGCGGACGTATGGGCACTCGGTAAGCAGAAACGTTGAGGCTTTTGTTCAGCTTCTGTCAACCGACAGAAACTGCTGCAAACTCTTAAACTTCGGAGCTTGCTTTCATATTGACGGTGGATATATTTTGCCTGAAGTTTGGTGTCATGACTTTAAATGCACGCGCGTCTTTTGAATCAAAGTTGTGTTTGTCAACTGCTATATGTTAAATGAAATGACTCATGTGAACTTTTCTCACAGAAACTTTCCAATTTTTTAAAGCGATAAAATGCAGACCCGTTCCCTTCATTTGCAGGGTCGTTGAGATCTTTTGTCGTTTAGAGCGAGTCGGAAAACTAGGGAAACCAATTGCGAAATTGCAGTTTGATCTCAGATAGTGTTGCTGGTTATTTTTAGAAGATTTACACAAATCAGGAATGAAACCTCTTCAACAAGTTCAAATTTTTATATTATCAAAGTTAAACAGGCTTTCGTCAGAAACTTCGCTCTGAAGTTGATGAGCATTTAAACAGCAGCCCGTTGTCATCTTCAGGCGACAACTTTGCGGTTTCGTGTTTCTAATGTTTGCGGCAGATGAGCATGCCACATCATTTGCCACTGCGAGGCCTTTCCGAACACCAAACTCACTCGATGGCTTATCGTCTCCCGGTCCAGCGGGTGCTGATTGGCTGCAGGCCTGCTTGAAGGAACTGCGCTGCTCATACGAAAGCATAAGAACATCCCGGGAGTGAAAATCGCCAGAAACATTCCCGAAAACTTCAGACAAAACATAGTTTTATGTACATCCCAACAAAAGCGCGTGTTGTGTGGTATGCGTTTCTTATAAAATTTGCCAATGTACAAGCGCTGCGATGTTTTTTGGATTACTTTTACCCTGTTTTGACCAATTCAGTGGTTCTCGCGAGTGAGGCAGCATTTCGAATTTCCTGCTTTGATTGTCTTGCATGTTCCAGGTTGTCTCCTTTACCAGATGGCGATGCTCGACCCGCCCTTCATGAGCAACAACATCCTGACGATTGCGCATAAAATCGTCGAGGGTAACTTCGAACCCGTCAAACCCGATCGGGGGTATTCAAGTCTCGTTCAGACGGTTGTGCAGAGGTAAAGTGAAGCGCTTGGCTAAATGATTTCTGTCGATCAATATTCTGTGTTTTTCGGCGTGGAGGACAAACGTTTATGTGTGAAGATGCCGTAAATTTAAATCCCGCTGTGGTTGACTGATTTTAGATATTGTGGATTCTTTCGTGAAGGACCAAAATTAAGTTTGCTGTGTTTAAAAATCTAATTTCATTTAATTTTCTTGTTCACCTTGGATGTGGTGGTGGTAGCTCCAAGATGGCAATGCGTGCGTATTATAAAACTTGCCATAATTTTGGTGCCACAGCACATTGCCGTGAACGAACGTCTCTCTCGATTGTGACGTGAACACTAAATACTGCTGCATTTGCTGAAGCTGACAGTGCAGTCTGTCGAAACTGTCTCCAGCGGCGATTTTTTGTGTGGGAGCCGGGACGAATCGCAGTGTTTCCCAATTTTAAACTTTGCCCCGGATTGATCTAAGCTTTTGACGTATACGTCATGCCAGCCCGAGTGTAGCAATTCTTCTATTTCTGGTTATCACCAGAGGTGGGCGTCCATATTCAAATATAGTAGAATTCTCCTGTACGTCACTTAATGGGACCGGAGAAAACGCGTCGCCATAGACGAACGGTCGTTATGACCGTGCTAAATCTTTTGTGTTTGCAAAAAAAGAGCTGTTCGGTCAAACCAGAAAGATCCTTTGCCTTTTGTGCAACAATCGCAAGAATGAGGTAAAGATTCTTCGAGGCTGAATATGCCCGCGAGGTGTTTTGTGTGTGTTTGGGGTAGTTTTCGACGGTCCCAACGTTTTAACACAACTGTTTGTCATTTTGATCAGTTGCCTAACGGTCGAAGCCGAAAAGCGCGCCGACATTATCGCCGTTTGCGGCTTGATCGCCGAACCGCTCATGCGTTACACCGACCAGATAACGTCACTGCGGATGGTGGCCGAGAAGCGGGTCGAGAAGGAAAGGCGAAGAACGCAGCGGCATTCGATGGAGGCGCGACGCAACAGACAAGATTATCAAACCCTCTTCCAAGCGTCACAGGTATGGAGAACCGCTCTTCCTCCGATTGCAAAGCATCCGCATGGTGGCGCCTGGAGAAGTGTGCATTGCGCATGCGCACGCTTTCCGTATCTTCAGTTTGCAGCCTCTGATGCGTGTTTTTATTAGATGACCAGCGCAGTCGGTATGTTGCGGAAAAGTAACGACTGGTGTTATGCTCACAGGCTCGTTTAAAAAAACGCTTGCACTTTCTGCAAAATTGATATATCATTGTTTTCAACTCTGGTGCATTTCATTTCCTCAGGCCAGCTCGGAACGGTCCGTTCGAACACTTCAGTTGTCAAACGGAAGCGTGACGTCACAGGGTAATGACGTCGATCCGCCCTCACGCTCGAACTCAAACGAGACAGACGTGTTTTCAGTCGAAGTCAATGGGGGTAAGTGCTGGACACAGAAAACCTGCTACGAAGTGCCATGCAGAAAAGGTCCCTGGGTTTTCTCCAATTTTTGGCAAAATGTTCGCTGTGATGTATGCGAGGATTAATCAATATGTGGCATCTGGCAACTAGTCGACTCTGTTCCACTGATAGGCAATTACGACTGTCATTATTAAGCTTTAAACGTAAACAGTTTTTCTTACAGGTTAGGTATCCGGGATGAGATGGTCTGGTTAAGTGTTCGCGGTTTAAAGCTTTGGTGTAATTTATAGGACAAAGCAATATCATGCTTGTGAATGCTGTGGAGAAGTAGGCGCGTTTGCGAAAACGCACTTGCTTAACGTCATATGCATCTTTGCCGATGTAAGGACTGGTTTCAGTTCAGTTCTTGTCACACTTAATTCATTTTCTCGTCATCAGAAGTGGTGTGCAATCAATTTTGAAGGTGTGAGATTATTTCAGGACTTGCGCCTTTGTGTATAGTCTTGTGTTGTTGGAGATATCCCGCTATTAAAGTCTTGAAGCTAGTTGCTTATTGCGACTTAGCATGCTTTGCTTAGTGGTCAAATAAAACACTTTTTGCTGAGGATTTCCTAACATGCTTGCGATTACTTTTCGCCAAAACTCAATGTGGTTCGTAGTTGAGTGTTTTGCTGCTGTCCACTGTTTCGATGAAAACCGTGGCTCATGAAAGGTGGGCAATTTTTTCCAATATTTAGTTTCTGGGCATAACCGAAGTTTCATCTTGTTAATGCGCTTTGATTTGCGTAGCGAGTCCGTTACATTCTTTTGCTTCATTCATAAACGAAAGCACTGTTTTTGCGCAAAGCGTCGCACAAACATGTCAAAGAAACAAGTAAGCAACCGCAAAGCGGATGCACTGCAGTGAGGCGACAATAAAAACGATGAGTTGACAAGCTGTTGCGAAATTTGAAAAGGCTGTTTATAGGTTAGGTCATGTTAATGTCTCGGTTTGAAGGTCCGTTTGACGTACGTTCAGACGACGGTCACATCTGAAAGGAGATGTCATTGCACAGCATATCGTCAATCGTAGAGCTGTTTCCCAATGTCGTTGTCTATTTCACTTTCATGTCAAGACTCGGTTCTGACGGCAAGAGCGACATTTCCGCCTCAACAGAAGGCAAAATATGCTGCTGGGCTGCACTTAAACCAGTGGTTCCCAAATTTGTTCGAGCCGTTACCCAAATCAAGATAGTGATTGTGTCTTATTACCCTCAATTTTTGCGTCGTAGTAAGAATGCAACTAGTATACTTGTGTCTGTGCATCGGCAGTCTAAAGTTTAGGTTCTGTATTACCCCCCGAAGAATCGCATATTAACCCCAGTTTGGGAACCACTGACTTAAACCCTTCGATCCGACGATATTGACGAATAATTCCCTGTTGGAAAGCATAAGGCGGTATCCCAAACAAAATCCTGTTGGTCACCTAAAATCAAACATTTAGGCTCCCCAATTTTTTTGGCCCCCTCGAAAGTTTTGGGCTGGCTACGCCACTGTTGGAAAGCACTGTCATTTTGTTTGCTACTTTCAGTCGCCACGGACGACGCCACTGAACCTTCGAGCGCAAATGAATTTGCCTCCGACCCCAACAACGTGGCAGTGAACGGCAATGGTAAAGGTAAGCGAGCATCACGGCCATTCCGTTTTGTTAATTGTCCACTGACAAGGTGTGCGTGTTCCCGGCTGTTTTTTGTTCTGTTAAGCTTTCCTTTAAGCCGTATTTCGCGTTTTCAATATAGAAATATTTCGCTACCATCTGCATTTTTCAGCAATGTCAAACGATTTTTGGGTATGCAAGTATGTACTTTCCACGATGGGTGGAAGCAAGGAATCGACCAGCAAATTTTTAATAGGAAATCGATTTCACGTAAAATTACGCATCCTCAGACCTTATTCAAATAGATTGCTCATAAATATTCATTTGTCGTTACACCGCAGGTGAAACACCTCTGAAACCGATCCGGACAAGACCGGTTTCGGCCGGAACGAGGCAGCCTCATCCGCCCAGTCCCGATGTCAGGGCGTCCGTGCCGCGACGAGCCCTAAGCTTCGACATGACTGGTAAGTCTTCTTGCGTGCATATTTTGGAGTGCGGTTTGGCGTAAGGAGCCACTTGCTGTACTGACCAACTCTTCAACGGTCCATCGCGTGTGGTGCTGGCAAAGCATCGTGCTGCAATTTCTAGTTTAATTAATCACAAGCAATTTCAAAATAACATGTTTCTTTCTTGCGTGGCATACAAAGATCGAGACAGAACCAAGCAGCTCAGATTTTCCTGTTTCTTCGTCACAAGTCTGACGTGTTCCTGACGTTTCGTATATTGTTATGGCCTAACACTGTATCGACCTGACCATTTATTCTCCAATTTCTGTGCTCGCAATCTTGCGGTAGGCATCGATTAACGCCAAACATACCGAAGTGCTGTTTTCTTTGTTCAGCGCCTAAAAACGGAGATGTGCGTTCATCGTCATTCAGCCGCAACGCTTCATCACGTGACCTCGCCCGCGCTCCCTTCACCGCACGAGGTCGCCCGCGTAAGTAACGAACCAATGATAGCTGCCGTCACTTGTTCCATTCGCGATCGCGGAGATTCACAGCAAAAAATGCATCGCGCATTAACAGCCTAGTACCGCTCGGATCTCTGCTGAAGGGACTGAGCTTTGCTTATCGCAACTTGAATTTGAATCGAAGTAAGAAAAGTAAGAAAAAAGGCGGGGTTTTGTGTTTTACTAAACTCATCAAGTTTTTTAAAGCTGCTATTTCAGCAATATCTTACGATCAAAACTCTTTCACACAAAATATGCGTTCCGCTCAAGATTGTCAACGAAAAGTAAATATTCCACTGAGTATATACCACATTACCATGGTAATAACTGTAATTCAAATATATTTCCAACCGGTAAACAAACAGCAGTTCAACCTTGGCTTGAGTTGTGCCGCTACTCACACGAAACTGAACTATCCCGGAACGTAGCCTACTTTTTTCACAAGTAACTGGTTTTAAATACAACGAATCAACCTCGGGCGTAGGCCTGACTGATCGTGGAACTACAGTACTTGGATTCCATCTTAAACGTTGTCCTAAATCACGTTGATTGTCATTTTGGAAGTACGCTTTCCGCAATGAATGGAGAGCACGTGTTTGTTTGGGAGTCACGGGTTTGATACGTTTTTCAGCGTCATCGAGCGCCGGGAGTGCGTCACGCATGCTGAGTATCTCGCCCAGCAAGTTGCGTCCGATAAGCGACCCCGTGCAACAGACCCTTATACAGCTGCACAAGATAATCTACATCGACCAGGTGATCTATTCTCATATCGGAATGTAATACTCAGGATTTTTGTTTGTTTGAAATTACGTCTTCACAACTGCACGCTTGCATACTGTTGGAACGATCAGCATAATGTTATTGATATGTCTTATTGGAAAAATATTGATTTTGTGTACTCGTGTTGTAATCCTTGATGGGTTGGGAAGTCTTATTAACTCCTACTTAACCAACAAAAATGATCACAAGCGCTTGTCGCAGACAAGGTCGTGAAGTTCCAGCCCCATTACCAAAAAATACAAGGGTTTCGTTGGAGGCGGTTCAGAAGCAGAAATAAAAATGCGGTTATTATTTTACCTTCACCGACTTTGATGGCACAGATGCTGCGGAATCGCCTCTTGTTTAGACTTCGCATTCGCTGCTAACTTTTGTTTCTTCAGTATGCGTGTCCGCTGTGACACGTGTTGACAGATTTAATAACACACCTGTACCAGTACCCCTGGTTCACACCAGGTCCGTAGCCAGGAATTAAGGTTTGGGGGGCAAAATACATTATTTAGGGTGGAAAGATTTTTGTTTTTATTATATTTTTAAAACAAAGTTTTCTGGGCACGACAAAATTTTGGGGGCACAAAAAATTGGGGTCGCTGCCCCCGAATGCCCCCCGTGTCTACGCGTCTGGTTCGCACCCGCCATGAGACTATGAATGCCATGTTTTGATTTTTCGCAGTGAGTTTTGGTTCCTATAAAAACTAGGCTCTTCTCAAACCGGATCGGAAGAAATTGTTCGCGAACTTGTGCCCGTCTACAAAAAAGTGGAGACGCGACCAAGACGATTTTATCGCTTGTACTGAAAACCCAGTAGAAGAATTGTCTCAGCGTCGAAGAATTGACTCAGTGTTTGCTTTTCTATGCAGCTTCCTCCCACCAGCGAAGTAAATTACCGACGACGGATAATATCTCGCTACAAGAGGGCGCTATTTTCACCAAACAGCCGATCGATTGGACTTAAAGACGAACTTAAAAAGGTTGAAAGAGCAATTGATCTTATTTGTTCATTTGCAAATTGTCTTTAGAGTTACATATAGCTTATTTTCAATAGGATTATTTCATTGCCATCCGTTTTTTGGCTATACTGTCAAGAAAAACAGCAAATCAGTATCTATGCTTCCTCAAAATTACGGCTTCACTGAGGTTCTTGTGGCGAACTTGCTCCTGGCTTTCCGGCTAGCAACTCCTGTCGTGCCTAGCTGTGATTTTACATTAAGCTGCATGGACGATTTTCCGTTAATTCGCCACAATCGCATTGTCCAAACGAGTCGGGCGTGTTTTTTAATGCGCTGGGAAAAGACTCGTCGCGGATTTGCTTCGTTCGCTCGGAGATGTGTGCTTGTTGTTTGGATTGAGAAGTTGACGACTCACTTAATGTAAATATTTGCATCTGGCGATCGGCAAGTGCTTTAATTGCGTTGGCGGCGGAGTTACGTTCAAGCCACTCTGTCAGTTTCGTGAAAGCAGACCCATAGCGAGACCTCGTTAACAGATCCGCATAGTCACGTTTCGTGCCGGAACTTGAGTGAAAACGTCCTTTGTATTTTTACAAAGCTGTTTGCTTGGTGGGTTAGGATCCACGGGCGTCGGAAGAGGGGCAGGGGGTCTTTGACCCCCCTTGAAATTTGATACTTTCCTTTTAACATTTTAGGAGAAAAACGTTTTTCTCTTAGTTTCGAGTTGGAAAAAATCCTGGAAAGAATCCTTCCGACGCCCATATTTAAGATCTAGCGGTACTGGCAGATGGACCTTGTCTTTCTCGCCGCAGTTACTTGTTGGTTCGCACGAAACGATCGATCTCGAGTTCGTGGTCGACGCCTCGTCGCTCGCGAACAAAGCGGCGCAGGAATCGGAAGCGCGGGAGTTGCTAGGCAGCTGCTACGTTTCCACGGTGACGGACGGAGGCAAGCTTTACGAGGAGGGAATTACGTATGCACAGATGCAGGTGAACGACAAAGAACTTTACTTTTGCTGAGCGATGCTATNCTTCTCCTTGTTTTGCTCAAACTTTAATCATNTTGAAACCTAATCTTTNCCGCAGTTTGTTTAAATGTGTTTCGGTCCAAAGGCGAGGATGTAACTTTTTTGGCCACGACAGTTTTAGCAAATAATATGCATTAGACTTGATAAAAAAATAAGATTTTGTTAAGAAGCAGGAATTTTGATCATATTTTCTGGCCAATGCGTAAGGAATCTACAAACGATTTAGGAAATTGCATGCTTGAAGCAGAAATGCAGAGAAACGTGATACTACAGCCCTTGAAATAAATACTTTTAAAGTATTGGCTTGTTGCTTTGCAGACAATGATAGAACGTGTGCTGCAAGAAAGCGGTTATTACGACTTCAACAACCGCAAATTACAGAGCGATTCGATCACCAGGTTTGTGTGAAACGTTTCTCGCACTTTGTATAACAAAGAACCTGGGCCTTTGAATGAGTTGTGGGCTAAAACATTTTGGAGATGCATTTGGGGGGACAGGTGCTGCGTTGTCTTCGAGAATCTGTTTGAACTCTTAAATTCGAAAACCATTTGTTTGCTACTTACACCGCAGGAAGCAATTAACTTGCGACAGTACTCTCGCAACATGCTGTACAATCACGGGTAGGGTCGCAACCAGGTGATATTTTCCTGGGGGTGGGGGGAAGAATGATTGTAATTTGTTGCTTTACTATATTTGGGGAGGAAAAATGATTGTAACTTGCAATCTAAAATTTCGGGGAATGATTTTTAATTTTGCCAAATTTTAGCAAAATTTATACAGTATTTCTTACGCCGAAAATCTTTTTCACAGACTATTAACAGGTTGCTGGCCCTTATTATTGAATCAACAGCGAGCCATTTGACTGTATGTCTACTGTGCAAGTGTCAGGAAGTTTCTTATGTTACGTAATAAATAACCCTCGTTAGTGTTTATCATTCCTTCTATTTTTCTGCTGCGATTTTTCCGTGTTATAGCGAAATGCCTATTTGTTCTTTTTCTGCATGTCTGCAAGTGCAGTGTAGGCCGCTGTAAAAGGTAGATATTTTGGCACCATGAGCTTTTTTTACCATTTTGCGTCAAAAACATGCACCTGGTCCAATTTTACCACACCGGATTGTCGATTGTGAGCAACATCGCTTTTGTCAGCAGTTCATTTCTAACCAACGTTTGACGGCATTCATTTTTACAGGAGCCGCCCGCTCTCTAACAGCTTCGCTCTAAGATCCGAGCTTACATGACGTCAAGCTCTTCATCGAATGACGCCAGAACCAGTGTTGCGCTTTTGTTATTGTTTGTATCTTGAAGTGCTGACGTGATGCGACGAGTTGGATCCTCGCTGAGCGTTTCGACAACTTTGCGCAAGGGCAGAAGTTTACAGATCGGGGAGAATAGATTAACAAAATTTGAAAACGGATTTGTTTGCTTTCCTATTATAATTTTTCGGTAGTAGTTGAATAAAAGCGGATGCAAAATCGTTCTTTCTGTGAGGTTTCCAACAAAATTCAGATCTGACAGTGGTGGGTACTTTGTTGCGCTACGTTACAAGTTCTGCAGACACAAACCTTTGCCAAAATGTTCCCCCTCCTGGAACTAATTTGCATGATGGAGGTTATTTCGCAATAAATGCTTTTGATCTTTGTTGAAGTTAATTTGTTTCAAAATAACCAATTTCCGAGTTTTTCGTTCTGGCTCCATCGAGTTTTTCGTTTTTGCTCCGTTGTTGCTCGTCGTGTTTTAACAAGTTTCAACACATTTTCCAGGTACAATTCCATAAGTGGCCTAATGGTGTGCCTCAAAGCGGGTGTCACTTGAAACTGTGCTTATTTTTCTGCAAACGCGTTGAATAAAAATAGTGCCAAAGCGCGTTGCGAAAACGCTGCGTCGAAAAGATAATTTCAAGTTTATTTGCACGCTGTCAACCCGGTCAGGAGGTTGGCTCTATTGGAGTAAAACTTAATGCGTGAAGTGGGACACAGATTCTGCTGGACTTTTCGTTCTTGTTGGATAAGGAACCAAAAATTACGACGAAATCGGTTTTGTGCCAGTTCCTGGTAGGTTTTTGTCTGTTAAAATGTTTTAAACGCCGATATGGACTCGTACGTTGCACATGAAAGATTTTGCTTTCCTGTAATGCGTCATGAGTGTCCGTGCATTTATGACTCCCTCGAGCCTACAAGACGAATAACAAACCGTAGATATCGCAATGTTTTTGTCTATCGAGCAATTTTTCGGACAAGAATGAAGTTTTAATATGTTCTAAGCCAGTGGTTCCCAAGCTTGTTCGAGCCATTACCCAAATCAAGGTAGCGATTATGTGTTATTGCCCTCAATACTTGGCTGTGATTTCTCGTAATATAGAACAACATTGTGGCTTTGGTTCCACATTACCCCCTGAAAGATTGCATATTGCCCCTGGGGGGTAATTTACCCCCAGTTTGGGAACCACTGTTCTAAGCGAACACGTATTTTTCCCGCCGGTGTGTCTTGGAATAACGAAGCAAAATGACTATAATTTCAAATGATCTCGAGGTTTCTCAACATGAAGTAGTGCTGGAACTTTTTCCGGCTGGCACTGTTGCAGTCTTGCGTGTAGGTTTAGTCCCAGTTTCGCCCAAGGTTACTGTCTCGATAACTCCGTTCGGCGACAGCGGTGTGCTTGCCGTAAGTCATCGTCTGTCGGCGTTATTGATGTTCTTCACTGTGCTGCGGTTTCAGTTGTTATGCTTTAATCGAAATTTTATATTTTTGTGTAATAAAATGTACTGCACAGATTCTGAACAGTCTGCTTTATTTGAAATCTGCAACTCGAATGTCAATTTTTGGTCAGGTAAATAGTACTGCTGCCAGTACGGTCGATTAAGTTCTACATTTACACATGACGCAACCATACCAAGCATCAAGTGATTGATTATTCTTTTGCTGCCACAATCATGCTAAAATTTTATTCGCCTCCATGTGCTTAGCCACCGGTTGCATGATATCGATTTTTGCATGTGTCCGTTGCCTAAGGGTAACACCAAAATTTGAATTACAACTTCGCATAAGAACAAGAACTGCTCGGCTGTGACTTTTCTGCACGAGTTACAGTAAGACTTCCCTGCTTTACCCTCTGCGTCTTCGAAAAAACTTTAGCATTCAGATTGAAAAGATTAATTATCCTTGGTGTTGCCGGAAATAGCACAATTTGCTCCTTGAAATCTCAAAGAATTAAAAGCATTTTAATAAAAACATATTTAAGTGCGACAGCGGCAAATAAAATTGTTTTTTTCCTTAAAACTCGACAGTGACAAATTGCAGGGAAGGCGATGAGTTTCCGTGCGTTCTAAAGCGAGCAAATCAGTACACTGAAAACACTACAACTTACATATGTTTGGCAGTATGAATTGATAGCAGTCCTATGTAGAGGTTCGGCAGGTGTTTGAAATATTTTGGTTGAGCCTACATATGCCGAAGAACAGCAGTCACGTTCTCCGTATAACAGCACAAGACGGGCCTATTCTCTAAGTGCTGTTTTTAGATACAGCATCATTTTTACAAGTGGGTCCGCGACATTGCCGTGTCAAGGAAAGCAATAACAAATCTCGCTCGTTTGTTAAAACCGCCCTGCTTACTTCTGATACCTCATTAAACTTGTCAACAACAAAAAATGCAATTTATATTTTCTAGTTAATCATATTTTATTTGATTTGATACATAAATATAAACAACAACAGG
>JGI24158J21664_10001777_pt1 | contig 25000 bp, 16 predicted proteins | sample Ectturendosymbi3_FD_21664 | JGI IMG/M metagenome (IMG submission 21664) | reverse complement strand
AAGTTTAACGCTCGCTTGCTCGATCTTAAAAAGCCTCTTCAGATTTAATCTCACTTGCTATATGTCATGATGAAGATGGATGGTGTCAGATTCCAATCAATTCGTTCTTATTAGAAGTGAAGGCAGAGTGAGTGTTGGGATGCAGTTAGTTCTACTCACTGCTTCCACCTATCAGCTTTTGGTGAAATCATCAAGTTGATTACATTGAGACTGGCTGTTAAAATGATGAGGCTGTACAACGACCGCCAGGTGCTCTGTGATCGTCGGGATGCAAATCGCAAGCACTAATGAGACTGCCGGTTTCACTTATTTTTGTATATCAGGGATGTGCAACCTTTATTACTGAAGGGCCAAACGCAATTAAACAGATTAGACCGCGGGTCGCGCCTTCGTTTCACACAGGCTGTCTAGTACTAGTGACCGGCATAAAAATCCACTTTGTTGCACTGCATTTGGCCCGCGGGCCGCAGGTTGCACACCCCTGTCGTATACTATAGTTAATGTAAGTACGGCAACTGCATCAAACAGGTAAATTACATCATAAATAATTTCCCACCACATCACAAGAAGAGATATTTGTTTCACTTTATTGATGATAACAACAAACAAGTGATAAAGTTAGTTTTCACTTTTTTTTAAATTCAACTAACCAGCATTTTTATACGTTTGAAGGCTTTTAATTCAACTAACCAGCATTTTTATAGGTTTGAAGGCTAAACCAGTAACTACAACTGGAACCTTTTTGGAAACCGGTGGGCGTGGGACTCTGGCGCAACCACGGTTATTTTTAAGTCCCTGTTTCCGTTCCCTTCTATGTACGCTTTCAGAACAGGTCGTGCAACAAGACTCCACACCCATCATCTTCACGCTGCTCCTGTGTATGTACCAATATAAAAACGGTGATTGTGAGCAGGGATGCGAAGTGCGCTCCTGGTGGCAAGCTAAATGTAAAACCGGACACCATATTTCGGTATTTAGTATTTTTTTGTTTTTCAGTAGGTTGTTTTTTGCGTTTTTCGGAGTGTTTCCCGGTGATTTCGTGTGTTATTGTAAACATCCACATCGGATTCACTATCTTATCTCAACGTTTTCTGAATGTTGGCTGGTGTGCCCAGGGGCGTTACGAGGTTAGATGGCGCCCGGGACAAGAAGCAAGTTTGGCGTCCCCCATGTTCGAACCTGAGGACTTTCGGAAGCAAATTCACAGTATTGAAGAAAGTAGTTGTGACATCGTTGGGACTTCTCGGCGCCTCCATAGTGATTCGGCGTCCGGGAAACTGTGGCCCCTCGTTACGCCCCTGAGTGGGCCACCTTCAGCTAAGTTTCCCCTGGCTGTGACAACTTTTCTCCGCGTGCATGGCATCTCTACCTGAACTGTATTCCTGCATGCCAGTATGTAACAAATTCGCAGCTTTTGATTTTGGAGCAATTAATGATGACGGACGAGTGGTTCGGCAAGATAATAATTCAGCGCAGGAGTCTTAAAGTCTTTCTGGCATTGCTCTCGCAATACAAAAAAGATAAATGAAAAGAAACCTTCCGTTTTAAACTGGCAAAGTGTTGCAATGTGTTGAGCACGCCCCACCAACGCTGGTAGATTGGGTTCGATTCCCACCGTTTTTCAAACCGAGGACTTGAAAAACGGTGCTTGCTTGCGGCCTGTCCAGGCCCGTGATCGGCGTTAATTGGTGGGAGGTGCTATCTTAAATGCGTTGTTAGACCCCGATGATTGCGCCATTGTGTAAAATCACGTTCACACCGTTGCTATCGTGGTGGCAACAGACACGTTACGTGGAAGGAATTATCTGACGTGAGTCAAAAGAATTTTTATAACTAGAGACCTTTCAAAATCCCCCACCAAGCAAAAATCCGTCTTTTGTCCACCTCGGATCCAGAAGTCGTCGACGAGAAGACGAAAGACTACGTTTTTTTTAAACGTACGAACTAATCATTAGGAATAGCAATTCAAGGTTTTGCCCAAATATTTAGTGAAGAGCGATTCGGAGATAACGCTGCAAACCGCATTGCTGAGTGTTTAGTTCTTCTAAAATTAATTTTATTTTTTACTCTTGTGGTTTCTGCGTCCTGGGATCCACAAAAACTTGGTATGTTGCGGATTAAAAATTCTTCAACAGTTTCACCGAACCAGAAATTTCATTTAACTGAAGAAGGCATTCCACAACTCTGCACTGACTCGGCGGCGCGGAAAGCATTCGGTGACAACGCGTGTTCTGCAATTCGGAATGTGAAAAAAAACAAAAACAATGTAAAACGATAAAAAGTACTTGGCAAAACAGAACTTAACACAAAGTGGTTGAAGATGTTGCGAGCCGACGATGCGTTGATCTGATACAAAAGGAAGCAAAGTTTGAGTCAATACATTATATCAGTGACTGTGATCAGAAGAATTGGCAGCGCAATGTCAAATTTTCATGCAAACACTTTTCGTATTGGTATTCAACTTAGTTAAGTCTCGTCTGCTCCATGATTCCAAACATGTGTTTTAAGTTAGTGGTTCCACATTAGCAAGTTACTTTTAAAACAAATCATTCTTTTTGGTGTTCCATATCAACTAGTGGAATCAAACAAATTAATGTACCACGTTGAACATCCTCAGCAACGGCTAACTGATGAATTCCAATAATGAAATAAAGTTACAAAAACCCTTGTGGGTCGGCGATAACATAAACATTATCACCAACAGCAGAGTTGGACAATGAATTTAACACTGCTGCTAAGTACGACGCTGGCTTAGCTTTCACAACACGTTGTGCTGTGTTTGAAAGATGAAGCAAAATGGTTTTACAGAATATCATCAAATAAACCAAACGTATGCCTGTCACAGCATGCTCTCTGCAACATACACGCTATGCACAAGACACACCATCAAACAGTTAGTCAACAGTTTTGACGCTTTTCATGATGCTGCTGCGTCACAGTTGGAAGTTGCCGGACACCTTCAGCACGTTCCAAATCACTGCTACTTGCTGCGCCGTCACAGCATAAGTCTGAGTTTGACCTGTTCCCATTCACTTTGGCTCCTGCCGATCCACGACGCATGCTCGAGCAAAAGTTGGACGAAATTCCAGAATCTTCTGACTCAGCCCTTTTCACTCCTGATAAATGCTTTTGCCAAGCGGGAGAACTGCTCTCGTCAACTTCAACGATATCGCGGTATTTTTCATCCGCTTCGTCACAGCGCTCAACGGCTGCATTTTGCTTTAAATTCAAATCAGAGTCTTGAACTAGACAAGTGTCCTGATTGCTATCATATCCCTCGACAGCACTTTCAAAGGCCTGTTCTTCCACATCCACCTCCTCTGCGATAGGGAGGATCGCATCCGCCGCGCTCCTGGCGCCAAATCCTCCGCTCTGCATTCGAATAAATGGAGGCGGACATCGTCGTGACGTCACAAGTGGAGCAAGTTCCTGAATTTTCTGAAATAAAAACATTTAAGGCAGTGATTCACACGGAATAATAGTTTTAGTGAACAACTGACGAGTTCAAGAGCTTCATGAACTTTTCTAACGAGCAAATCCACCAGAAAAAGGTTTCATCACCACAAACCTCTGTGCTACGGTCAAACGCATATGTGCCGTATCATTCAGAAAGGCTGTTGACTTGCGCATACCCCCCACACAGTAACTCATCGATTTGTGAACCCCAAGAGCTCAATTTTAGATCCGTCGGGAACCCGAATCCTCAGTTTAAAAACCTTTGCATTGTCAATCTGACAGGAAGAAAGTTTAGTATTATGATGAAACAAACACTCCAAGACCATTTGCGTCACGTCTCTTTGTGTTAAAATATATCAACAGCAATGATGGGAAATCGTGCCTCACTGAGCGGCAAGTGATTGATGGCCCTTTAGATGTTCTTCAAAATGGTTCTTCTCGTACGCTCAAAAAAATCTATCGCAACAGAAAGGACCAGCACTGCGTAACCCTGCAATAGAAACAAAAACTAGGCAGAGATCTCTAGATGTTTGCCCCAACATATGGAGAAGGGTCGAGTAACTTCTACAAACCGTCCACGCTTGTGTGCGCGAATGTTCTGTTCCACGAGAGTGCACTGAGAGCAAAAGTGGCATCGAATTTGATCCTGGACCTACAAATGCTTCGAAAATTAACGACGTTTGCATGTATATGACGAATTGAATCAAATTGTCATGCCATCCAGTTTGCTCGGATAACAAATGCGAAGACAGCCATGTGGTGGTGGGTGGAAAAACGTTTCCATGTTTTTCTCGACATTGTCTTAAATTGTCTTAAATGTATCATTAAGATCAGATATTTTTAAGCAGTGGAGTCCCTGCCCCGTTTTATGCTGAAGTGATTTTGCGAATCAGCCATGGTTTTACCAACTTGAAAAATAATTTTTTTTGGCTTTGCAAACTAACCACTCGAAATTGCCACCTTACGTCCAAGACAGGTTTGCAAAACAAGAAGAAAAGTCTCTGTATCCATGTTAAGTGGAGGTGAAATACTTGCACTCCTATAGGACTTGAGAACATTTACGTCTATCAAAACACCATTGATGTTTTGTGCGTCAGAGGTAAGTACACAGCGGAGTACTGATGGAGTAGCAAAAGTTCCTGAGAGTCCAAAATTTATACATCTAAAAAGTGCACAAAACTGTTTGAAACTTGGCAACGGTGAAGCAAGCTTCAAGTAAACTTCTTCACATTTTCATTTCTATCATTGCTTGTTTTCCAGCAGAGATGAATAACATCATTTCCACCGCATGTTAATTGTCATGGGTGGGGTTCGGCGAAGTTTTTTTTTTACATCGTAGCCCGATTTTGGATGAGTTGAGCATGCCCTATGATCATACAAACCAATCTACCAACGGATGAAGTTTTATCTTTCAATTTGATTGCTACGTTCGACGTCGCCAAACATTCGCCAAAATTTTCACTAACGCGTTTTTAAGTTCCTCTGAATTAATCCCCAGATCCTGACAAACGACAGGGGATGATGCAGAAGAAGCTGCAGCCGATCAAAGGAAAATATCAGGAGTTCGTGAGTGCGTTTAACTCATGACAAAAAGTGCACACGAAGGGCATGGCCCGGGATTGTTTTCAATTCCACCACGTTATGCAAGGCAGTACAGGGCATTGAGACTGAGTTGCAGCAGCAAAAGACATGCTTTTCTGGAAGAAGTATTTCTTTTATCAGGTTTTCAACATATTTCGATGTGCTCTCAAAACAAACAGGTTTCCGTGACTTGATATTTATTCGTTAACCCCAGTGGTTTTCAACCTTTTTAGTACCGCTACCCATTACAGCAACCCACTACAACCCAACGACTCCCATCTACACTTCGAATAAAGCAAATATAATACAGCTATGTACATGAAATATCTACTCGCGACCCTTTAACAAATGGTCCACGACCTCTATGGGGTTTGCGCCCCAGGTTGAAAACCACTGGTATGTCCAATGCTTAATGTCAGCACTCAGGAAGTAAGAAAGCACTTTTAATCAAACTTGTACGATAAGAATTTGCAAGTTTAGTGAAAGAAATGGCAAAAATAACAATTAACGTTCAAAAATGAACTAATAGGTTCAAGACCAATTGGTTCACGTCCATGCACTACTGTAAATGGGAAGGTAAAAACAACCAACTTCTTCAGAGAATTCGTGGATTTTTCAAGAGTTTGCAAACATCCATTGAAGTTAAATAATTGCGAAGTTTGAATCAAAACCGAAATTAGAATTCGTGGCACTCCGGATACCAAAAACCGTAAAGATTCTTCGTAAGCTTTTTGCCGCAATCGCATGAATCGACCAATATTGACCAAAATCACTGAAACTTCAGCTGCCACCAGCATTGCCACGCTTTCGTCAGTGTTGTAATGCGAGCTGCAAATGCCGAAAGGTTTGACGGAACATCGATGCCAGTCCATTTAAAACANAATATATGGTCGTGTCNTCTCCATTTACGCCATTCTATGCGTTGTTTTCTGGTGAAAGAGGTCGTCAAACTGGTTCCTGTCATTTAACCCAGAATAGACTAAACGAACCTGGGAAGTGTTGACAAGCCGTCACTTACCCCATTCTCGCTCAAACTTCTGTCATCTTCGGCCACTTCAGTATATTTACTCTCCACTTCGTTTGCAATGAAACTTGTCTAAAAATTAATATGAAAACGTAGTGTTTGAGTAATCTACATTCCTTCTGACAAGGCTAAGAAAGGGCACGTAGTCTAATACTGTGTCGCACGGATGCGTAGCGTTGCCTGAAAGAGCCGAGATTCTAAAAAAACAAACACTTTGCGTTTCAGCCGCAACAATGCTTTTTAGCAACAGCGACAACCACTGCAAGGATCACAGTTTAAATGACGGTTTACACTGAAGAAACACGTGATTGGACAGCGCCGTTGATGGCAAACCACTGTTGGACATGTTTTGCATTGAACACAGATATTACCTCTCTCTCCCTCTGATCAGCACATACTGGTGTTGTGCCCTTTGACAAAACAGAACCATTAGATCTGTACGAGGAGCCTCTCCCATTGCTGATCCCGCTCAAAGACAAACGACCCTGTAAATACCGGTTATTCAGGTGGTTCGATAATAGAAAATGTAAAGTTGAAATTGAATTAGAAAGGGTTTGACCCGGTCTGTGATTACCGCCCCAGTCCTGATGGTGATAAATCGCACCATGGCTTCATGATGGGCTGGGGATTTGCTTCAACAAAAATCCATGTCATTAATGATTTCTAACGTTCACTTCACAACGAGTCATGCAATAGAGATTGGTGTCAGGTTGGTGGCTCTCACTGAAGTGCGTTTGTCGTGCAGTGAAGTTGAAACAAAACACGGCCACCTTGCATTTCAAACGTTTGTGCAACAAACACCTGCCGGGATAAGGTGGATACCTGGTGTGACCCGGAGCTGTTGAAGGTAGTGATCATGGTCACTGATGACCGGCTTCGCTCGCGCCTGCCCTTCTGTATCTCAGCAGACAAGTTGAAACGCTCCCAGGCTTTCTTAAACTCGGCCTGAACCTGAAAACAAGGCAAGTGTCACGAGAGGCGAGCAAGGATAAAGCCTTGTACAGAACAAGCAGTGAGAAGCTCTTGAAGGCGCTGAGCTGTGCGTGAAAGCACTTAACCACTGTCTACTGCGCATGCGCACTGCCTTTCAACGCATCCTCACCTCTCCGTTGCAGAAGCAATAAATGATGGCGACGAAGAAGCCCTGGAAACACAGCAATAGTTTGTGTCAATTCGATCGAAGCAAATCTGCGTTACATGTATTTCCTGCTGAGTAAACACAAGAAACAGTGCATGAGCCTTAAATCGCCACCACGCGATGGACGGCCAGGTACCGGTGATAACTTGTACAACCTTCGTTTCTCGACTTTACAAACATGATTCTCGATCCCAAACACGTGATTCAAACTATAATGTACCCAAAAAATATGTTGCCACTTGTCAGCTTACCAGACCAAAGTCCAAAACTGGCAGCTTAATGCGTAAAGTAGGTGCAAAACAAAGTCATTATGTTTTTGGTTCATGATTTAAAAGTAAATAAAGTAAATATGTTTTTTGAAACCGAAAACCCCAAAGTTTGTTGTTATTCTCCTAAGGCAATGGTTCCCAAACCTGTTCGAGCCGTTACCCAAATCACGGTAGCGACTATGTCTTATTATCCTCAATATTTCAAAGTAATCGCTCATAATACAGAAAAACATTGTGGCTTTGGTTTCGCGTACCCCCCGAAAAATCGCATATTACCCCCCGGGGGGTAATTTACCCCCACTTCGGGAACCACTGTCCTAAGGTTTGGATTAAATAACCATTTGCTAAAATCGGTTGTTGTGACAAGTTGCGCGTCTTGAACAATACTGAATAACCAACTTGATAATACGCGAGGAGTTTGCTGGGTATCCATACTCGATCTTAAAATGCATATTAATTACAGTGGAGATGTTTCTGGAGAATTTGCGAACAGTCTTTTTTTCCTCACGTAAAGGCAGCCAGGATGACACAAAACCGGGAAGTTGTGTTGACGGAGTTGCGAATTAAAATAGTGGTGGTTGGCTTCACTAAAATATTTAACAAAAAAGCACGTATTAACCACGAAAGGAAAAGATTTTTCAATTGTTCATCTTTAAACAATCGGCTGTGGTTGAGAGTTCAAGGCTTGCCGAAAAACTATCATAAGAACAAATATCATGTGAACAAGTACTAACCTTAATCAGTAAATATACCAAACAGTTAATATTTACCTGAAACGAGTTGAAGAACAGATCAAAATACATCCTTATTGTCCACCATGTGCCAGAGGTCACACCATCAGGCATCCCGATGAATATGATCGCATGAACACCAAACATCGGAATGAGAACCAACGTAGATTTCGCAAGTTTCCTGTCAATAGAAAAACGACTTCCAGTCAAAGACACGATCAGGGCGTACATCGGTTTTGCGACGTATGCAGTGGATACGTCTGTCCGTTCAAGTTAATGGTGTTTAGCCAAGCTTCACACAACCAACCATCCTCAACGAACTTCATGCCTCTACGCAGCCAACTTTCGTAGATGGCATCACTTCAGCCACAAACTCCTGGCCCTTTACTCACTTATATTGCCGCCTGTTGTCTGTTTTTCCTTGGCCACCAACCAGACCTCTCTCCTTCATCTTGTACCACAGCACCCGGACAATGTTCAGGAACAGCAAGAAGTTTATCTGAAGCATCGAGCAAGTCGAAATTATCGTTCAACGTTGCATAGAAAATGTCCAAGAACTAAATCGACGATTTCGCTTGTTAGTCAACTTGCAGGGCTCGTTATCAGGTTCTGAATGATTGATGACGTGTAAAAAAAACTACAGCATTTTATTTCCGGCAACAGGATGACAATATCGTAACAACCAAAAACACACAATACACGGTAACAAGGAACAGAGTAACTTTCGATGCTGTAGCAGAATAAAAACTGCAACGTAGGAACTTTTATAGTCAAACTCTAGCTCGCTTGCAGTTCATTTGCCAAGCCGTGGAAGCTCTTTAACAGTCGCTTACCACATTCGCCACGACAATTGGTCCGTTGTAGATCCACTTGTATTCCGGTATAGCGATGTCCCAACATCTGCATCAACGCGAAAAAAATGACTTCAATCACTGTTGCAAGTTACCAGCGGGTCAGTTAAGTTTTACAATAGAGTGTTCTGTCACTGATGACACACACTAAGCGCTTTCACTTCACACCCCCTGTTATGGTTGAAAACCGTCCAAACATTCATACGAGTTTTTATACTTTCTTGCGCAGCTGCGACAGCCTACGTCATCAAATGAACATACATAGGATTCCGGCCATACTTCAACGCTTGTATTGCTCTCTGTGTGCGACCAAATATTGGAAACTGGTTAAACGGATTTACAACAAATTAAAACAGTTTTTGAATTAACTTTTCGACCATTAATCGATGCGAACACAAAATTGAGATCAATCTATTATGATTCGACAGCACCAAACCTTGCCAAATAAGCTTTTCATTAACTCTATACTCAAAACGGAACATTATGAGCGCTATGTTGTAAAAATGTTCACCCCCTGCAAGAAGAAACGGAGTTGAAAAGAATGAACAAATCTTTCAATACAAACTAAAGAAACCAAGCATCGCAAGCACTTCTGTGACGGCATAAACCTAAGTTTGGAGTAGTGTTGGTAATGTTTTTGATACAAAAAAGGCACTTGTAGCATTCTTAAAAATATTCACAAAGATTTATGTGATGAGATTTTTTTCCAAAACCAGGCCAGCAGTGATCGAATTTAAGGTTTTGTTTTTTAATAAGAGACACGCAATCCAAATAGACGAAAACATAGCAAGTTTGGCAATGTCAGCAAACGCAATTGCAAAAAACATAATAAAAGCTGGAAAGTTTTCAGTGAATTGGATGGAATATTTTTTGTTAACCAACCACTGATTTCCTTTTATGGCATTCATTCTGAAAAATCGGCATCGGTCGAACGATTGTGACGTGACAAAGACTCCGCCGCCCACTTCACGGGAAGTTTGCAACATAATGACAGTCAACCAGTCTGGGATTTGGTTTCAAGTATGCGGAGCGTTCCTACAATTGACAAGTAGATCCTCGACGCACCGCAGCTGCATGTCACGTGTCATGTTGTTGCCTGGCCCGGAACGAAGGCAGCGATGCGTGAAATACTTCCGTAGAAACATGAGACCCCCAATTAAAACCTAAGCAGGAACTCCTGGCACCTTTTGGCGTCATTAGCCGCCCATCATTTCCGGGTTTTGAAAACCAGATGCTCGAATTATTCAGGTTAGGTACAAGCACCGATCCTGTGCATGTTGAGTCGCAATCATAAGAGTTCACTGTTAGTGAAAAAATGTCTGAAATGTGTCAGAATGTCTGTTTTTAATTCAAATGGGTTTTGCGCGGTTCCGTCGTTTCTTCCTGTTTTCTGCATTTTACAGTTTCTTTTCTGAAACGGTAGAACCCAACGTCAAGAATAGCTTATGATTAGCTGTTGGATCAAAAATACTGATTCCCTTGAATCTAATCATCGATGTGTTGCTTGACCAGGTATACTCGTATTTGTCTAAGAAGGATGGACAGCGTTCAGGTCGTGTGCGCTGATACCAGTCTATCGAAACCATAAATTCCGTTCGCAGACAGGTCATTTCTTCCCGTTTTCACAACGACACGTGCAGTCGTTCAATCCTATCATTTTTACAGGGCTGTGGGTGGTGGGAACGGTGGGCTTCAAAAGATATTTCCCGCCTATTATTTAAACTCCATCTTACACGCTGAAGATAACAGTGTTCCACAGAAGAAGGATTTGTGAAGCAAAAATTGAACTCTATCGTAAACGTGTTTGACTTACGATGTATGTTGCCGGGAAGCGTCTGTTGTCGCTCTGACAATCGCCCAGGGAACAACGAAAAGCACGGGAACACCTGCGAGAACAACACTCGAACTCAAACCACAGTTCAAGAAAGATCAGCTCGCGTGGTCAAAGGCCTCGGCGTCCCAACATAGCTGCACGCAACGCCAACACTACTATTGCGATATGAAGTATTTGAAACTCACCCCAGCCAATCATCGTGAACCGCCATAAATACTTTTTGTCGGAAAAGAAAGCTACAAATATTAAACTGTGGAGGTAGAGCGCTTCAACCAATATCCAGTAGTAATTCGTTGCCAGGAAATAATGGAATAGTGTCATCACAATCTTGCAACCAGTCTGCAATGAAGAAATTTCGTGACAATTTATAAAACAAGTACCAAGCAGCAACGCAAAAAGCGCAAAATCATTTCCAGAAGAATCAGAAAATAAACTTGGCTTGGAAATGACTTGTCATAAAACGGTAAATACAAAGGTTACAACTTCTATCTCAATCACCACCATCCCCCATGTCAACAAACGGAACTTTTCTTAATTCACTGCATGTTTCCTATAATTTCCTGGCAAACACAGCACTTTTGATTGTAACGTTTGTATTCTTTGCTTGTTCAACACCAAAGGCAACATCGGTCAATAGACATGTTTGCTTCAAAGTGGAAGTACTCAGTGTGCGTCATTGAGAAGAAATAAGAAATAAGCAAAAATGGAACCTTAACAAAGGAGGTCGACATCTGGAGCGAGACAGCAAACATTACACGCCCCAGCGGCAACTTTGCTGCAAACCCCAAGTTCTACCTTACCTTTCTCGAAATGCTGTGCAACAGAAAATGTCACCCTTTCTAAGCGAAATTAATGTGAAAACGTTTCTTCTTAGAAAATATTACGGTATCATCGTTTGGTGCGTGAAACAGCACCGTCAAGCTGCTTAATGACTTATTTGACTGAGTGAACATGTGACATTGATGCGTTATATCGCTCACAGAAATTTATGAAGCAGGTTGTTGGGATCTTATGGGCGTGGCAGGAAGAGTGACAAGGACGTATTAAACTCAATACTAAGGTTGCATCTCTTCCTCCATTTTCAGATATTATAAGCATTGAAACAAACATTCAGTCATCACATCCATTACACATAAGCAGGAATCCCTTTAACCTCAAGAAAAGCAAATGTTCAAATTCACGGTCAAGTGCTAGTTAAGTATTCTTCATTTGGCGTAAACATCATTATTGTTGTTGGTCCAACATGGAGACTTCGGTAAAATGTTTCCTAGTAACTATATATTGTGTGATTAAGGATAGATAAAAATTGAAAGGAATGACTAATTGTAACTGAACCAGCGGCGATTTTCGGATCAGGCACAGATAATATCGTTTCTAAACGCTCATTAAAGTGGAAACTAGACAATTTCCGTCATCAACCTGAACAAACTTTTATTTCACACGAAATGTTTTCCGAAACCCTTGGTATTTTCGTTTGTGTAAATTTAGTCTTCCTTACGGTAGTTGCACAAAGATTATTTCTGCCTTCACGACATTCGCAGTTTTGCAACAAACAAACATCAAGACTGAATTGACTTTGTGAAACGCTGTTTTCCGACCTATGATAAACAAGAACCCTACCAATCCTATCCAAATCCATCCAATACAATTTTTTTCAAATACAGAGAAAAAGCTATAGATATGCATCAAGCAGCATTGCAATTTACGATAAGTTTCCGGAAAGCTTTATTTAAGTTTTGTGGCTGCCTTCTCAGGTCCAGGCCAGGGTTGCCAGGTTGACATTTTTACGGCCAAATTCCAGAAATTTGGCCTTAAAATGATGTTTGCCATTTACGCCATAGTTTGCCATTTTTTTGGCCTTTTTTTATGGTGCTGGCATGAAAAAACATTGTTTGGCATTTTTTTAAACCTCTGGCTCAGCTACTGCTGTCGGCTTGTAATTATAAAACTTTTTCACAGGACAAAGGTCCTCTCTTTTCTACCACGGTCCCATTCTCGAAGATACAAGCGGCTTTGCCGTCTAAGTGACGTCACAGGGCAAAAGACGTAATACCTTTTTGATCAAGACTGCCAAAACTGCGACACACTGTACATTGTCTTAAGCAGTAGGCCGCGCTGTTTTCGGAAAAATAAACATAAAAGTCTATGCAAATCAGGTTAGCTGTTGTGCTGTACAGTATTCAAGTTCTATTAAGAAAGGATCTACTGTATATAATGTGTGTGCTTATTTGCAGGTTATTGGTATTCTTCATGCTTGTATGTCAGTGTATATTATAAACGCAGGCGTGCAGCCATTTTTGCAATATTTTCATATAAGCATATAACAGTACTGCCAGATTTTCATATAAGTTTAAACCACGATGAAGCTAATTTAACAGATTTCCATACAGGTTTAAACCAGTAAAGTCAATGTAGCAGATTTTCATATAAGTGCATACCAGAACAGCCAGATTTGTTAGATTTTCTTTTTGAAGCAGATATTTTGTGGAATTGTGACACATCTAATGCTTGGTTCCAGAATCAAGTGATTGGAAACTTTTTTTTACATTTACGGCCTGAGGAGTTTCAAGCGACGTGAGATGTCACAACGCTGTGTTTTCATCATAGGCCATGCCGTAGTCAGGATAGCTAAAAAGGTGAGTGAAACAACACTGCACAGGGGTGCTTACAGAAAGCGCCAAACATGCGGAAGACAATAAAGCTTCCTGTACAGAAAGCACAATATTCGGAAGACAATAGATATTCATTGAAGAGAGGCAAGAGACGGGCAGCAACACTTGTTAATACACTGAATACGGCNAAATTGGAAGCTATGGCGTGGTGCATGTGTATGTTCATGAACTGGGATCTATTGCTTCAGGCATTCACAGGTAGGCCTGTTTTCTATCAAGCATCTTCAAGCAAAAGTGCATGGTAGCATATTTTGTTCTAGCTAAGGCTTCAGGGACAAAGCCTTGAAAATCAAAGGGTAAAAAATGAGTGAGGTTTCTAGCTTAACTCAGTGTGTACTTCATAGTACACTAGTTATTTGTTGCTTTATATGCAATATTAATTAACGCCTTATTCACGAGCACCACTGTGTTTTTGCCATTGCTCATCTGGTAATATCAAAACCGACAGCATTCGGCCTGTTTCAGCTTGTTTGGCATTTTTTTACAAGTGATTTGGCATTTTTGGTTCACTTGGACCTGGCAACCCTGGTCCTGGCTAGGACAGAACAGCGTGAAAAGACGTCCATAATAAAAGTAAGCAAACCCTTGCTCGGTACGACCTTCGTGTGTAGCGTCTTATAAAATCAAATTTTTTCGAGACAGTCCATTCAGACGTAAACAAAACTTATCACAGAGAAACTGCACAANTTTTTCCCTTTAGGCCAGGGTTGCAATGTCTGATAATTCGCTCACACAATACATTTGATCACGGTAAAAGTTTTGAGTCATCCTGCCATGTTGCTTACAAACTAATTAGGGAAATGACTGCCCAAGAACGTGGAATGAAGCAAATAGTAAAAATCAATTTTAAACACATTTTTGCGGTGGTTGAATGATCAACAGAGGAGTTGATGTTCCAGTACGATCAAGATCAACATCACCTTTACGACACTACTATTTCGTTGCGGTTATTTGGTCATTTCACTTTGTTTTACGTTGAGTCTACTCGGCATAACTTCACTAGTTTTTAAAGATTGCATGATGCTTCTGTTGAGGTGCTGCGACGGTAGTAACTCATTCAACATCCACATATAACCCACATGTGAAAAAAAGGAACGATTTTACAAATACCTTAAAAGTAAAAAGCAAGACTTCATTGGCCAGCATCAAGGTTTACCAAGAATGTTCTGTAGAGATACGCCGGGTACACGTGGCGCAAGCACAGCCCTACATCTGCTTTTTTCTCGGTCATAGACCAATGTGATTTTGAAATGACCGAAAAAATTAAGTCATTTCGGTTAGAATGTCTGAAAATTTAGGCTAAAAACAACTGTTACGACGAGTTCTGTGAGACAAATGACCGAAATGTTTCAGTGACCAAAATGTCTTTGCAAAAAATGACCGAAATGTCTCAGCGAAAAAAAAACAGCCCTACGCATTGCTGCTATCAGCAGACTGCGAATCAATACAACTTTACCCTTTTGGAGATGTGCAGCGTCAGTGGTCTGAGAATCTTGGCCCACAGCGTTAGGGGCAGGTCAATATGTGATGTAAACCAGTAATGGCAAAAAAATGCCAACAGCACACTTACGGCATTTGAAAAAATGATGCCGTGTTTTTTTTCCTAACACTACTAATTTTGGCTTAAAATACCTGTCTTCTACGATTTAGCTGCCCCGATAAATATTTCACACGATTCCAAGGTGTAGATGGCTTTTCCCGAAAGCTTCGAAACATGTTCTGTACAGAATACAGGAGTAAAGGCAGATTGGGTTTCGTAACACTACGTACAAGAACCCACGTACTCATTTGCTACACACGGGCTTTTGTGCTTACCAGATACGAGTTGGCCGATTCTGCCGCTTCGTCCACGGATTCTTTGACAACATCCCAGGTCATTTTTCCATCTTGAGTTTGTATATCAAGAATGCCAGCTCCGTAGAAGAGGACTCGATCTTTGATAAAGATGAAGATAGCGCGAAGGATAAAAGATGCGAATAGATGCATGTGGATGTAGTTGCGGGTGCAGTGAAGTCGCCTGCGTTAAAGGTCTTGTAAAGATCTGCTAAACCCAAAATCACTGACTCGCAAAACATCTTCTGGTTATCAACGTTCAAGCGCCGAAGTGCACTCCATTTACACCCAAATGTTCGCTTTTCATCTTGAGTGAAATTACATTGATTTTTATCTCTCTAGATTGGGTTGACCAAAATAGCTTTCACCAGGATGCACTTCGTTGAGGGTCAACCGACAACACTTGACAATCAAAGTTAAATAACAACGATAAGCGTTTTCAGAGACATTCAGATGCAACCAATGTCCAGGCAAAAAGTCCAATAACTACACCAAGAATATGTTGGTAGTAAAGTTAATGATTTGTTTGAAGGTAATTTTCCTCTCCTGTTAATTAAACAACGCGCGGCTGTGTCACATTTCCCAGCAATGGGCGAACTCACCGTTTTTGCTGGTCAGCTTATGAACTGCAGGTACTTTGGCGAGCTCATGCCAGTCTTTGTGCGGGAGCGTTTCCATTTATTTTGCGTTTTTTTTATGAACCGTTTTATCACAACTAGGAACGAACGACCAAGGTTTTCACACAACTTTTCAGTGAAGTTACCCGCGTTTAATGCGTATTTTGAAGGTTAGCCCGCGTCACTCTCATCATTGTTTACTAGATGCGCTTTTCTCGGCGAGCGGACGTCCTTGCTTTTGACTTCAAGGACCATTTTCGGGAAACGTTCGAGCGGTCGCTTTTGGCTTCTGCGGTTCGCCCATCACTGGGTATAATCCAATGCAGGTGCAATGGATAAGGTCTGATTACGAACTACACAGCATTTCTCTATGAGGAATTTTAACGTAAAAAGTAAATTAATCATGATTTATGGAGCGAAGAAAAATCGCGAACAGCTTTGAAAAAAAGTGCTGAGAAATCAGGTAAAGTATTATAATGCCATTCAACTAATTTGTGAGGCGAATGGCTTCCCGATGCCATAAATACACGGCCCTAATCACATTTTGACGCCAGCACTCCAGACGGTGTACTAGATTTTTCAAGAGGTTTAACTCAAGAGGACCAACAGATCGCTTTTGAAAACGCGTTCGACTATGATCGGAACAATACGAGCAAATCACAAAAGCCACTTCAAACCTCTTTACAAGGCCATGATGAAATTCTCGGTAGTGGAGTACCTATTGACGGTGTGGTTGGAATCCGAAGTTTCAAGTCCACATGGGCACAAGTAATTGACGCTAATTACTGAAGACGATGAAGGCATTCACTTACTTGAAATGAGCCAATATAACGAATGCGAATATCAGAGCCACCAACGAAAAGGAGTAGCCCACTGTGTAAAGCTGGGTTAGGCTCCGCATCTGTGGCTGCAAACATAACGGATTTCAGAAAAACCTCGTGCGTGCAAATCACGCGATTCAAGTATCAACCGGAATGCACGGTACGTGATCTTTCTATCACCCACTTTGGTCTTACGTAGAAACAATATTGAAAATTTGATTAGTGAAATTTTTGCATTTGCCAATTTATAGTTTTAATACCAATCAATAAACAAATTTTGTCTTGGATATAAATGATTCTCAGTCCAGTCATCAAAAGTTAACAACGTTTCTGGGTGTGTGTGAAGTGATGCTATCAGCGCCTGCAAATATTGATCGTTATGTGAAGCACTTTTGCAGACAGAGACGCACAGTATTTCACTTTAGAAACTACCGTTATGTTTCGATGAATTTGATCTTAAAAATAATGTGCATTTTGCAAAAACAAAAACCGGGTAAAAACATTGTAAGTTTGCACATTGATTGACAGTCGAAAGCTGGCGATAGATCAGATCCGAATCATACGTTCAAGTAACCGATTCTGTCAGAAACTGAAACTAAATGGAAGTACAATTCGTTTACTATTTTTCGCAACTATGGTATAAGAAATGTTTTTTCCATCTTTATAAAACACTGGCGTCTGATGCAACATTTTATAAGTTGGACAAAAAGTTCAGCTACATATGCCAATTTATCGTTTTCTTAAAACTTGCTGTTGAATTTACCACGAACAATCAATACCACGTAAAACCAACGTGGTGCTGGAATGCTGTGAATTGTTGTTACTGCGCAGGTTGACCCTGGGACTGACCCCGCTGACGTGGACCTACGTCACAGATGAATGAACTTGCCTTTACCTTTGCTCACCAGTTGCCATTTTTAGAAGAACGAATGTATCAAGCCAAAATTGGAAGTTGTTTTCAGGACTAAGCGCTGAGAGAATGATTGATTTTTGAGAAGCCAACAGTTGTCATCCAATTGCATCAAACAACAATCGCAACAACACATCGCTACTGGCCGACGCAGACACGCACGGCTATACAATAGACCAGGGGTGGGCAAACTACGGCCCGCGGGCCGAGACCATTTCATGCGACCCGCGGCACTTGCAGAAACTCCTACGCATGTAGAATTTTATGAAACATTTACTATTTTCATAAAAACTTGGAATTTTATGAAAATAGCTTATGTTTGACTTCTAACTATAACTGTATAAATAGCATTGAACGTACCGAGTGTGAAATACATGAATTGTTTGTAATATGAAGATGTGGTTATTTACACACTGGATAAATTTTCCTACTTTGTAATGAGAGTGTGCGGCCCTCGGCTGCAACATTTTTTAAAATGTGGCCCTCCGCGCAAAAAGTTTGCCCACCCCTGCAATAGACTGTAGTAAATGCAGTGTTAGTCCATGCATCAAACATCATGCAGCGTTCAGTGGATCAAGCAAAACCTCGTTAGTGATTCAGAAGTCTATTTAAGGCTTTCATGCGCTAGATTGCAATCCTTAAGTGGTAACTAATGTGATGTTCAAATGGACTTCAGTCAACAACAAAATTGACGGAAATATTTTCTTTGAAAGGAACCAAAAGCAAAAAGTATGAAAAAAAATCCACAATTATAAAAACTACAAAACAGGTTCCACTTGTCATTCGTGGGCGTGGAAACTGCAGGAAAGAACCTCATACAAAAAATAAGACCGTTACAACTTCATATGTAGATGAAAGCATGAACGGAAACCATAAGATGCTGACATGCACATTGAAAACGTCCAAGTAAATCACAAAAGAAATTGATCCAGGCTCAATCATTTGTAACATTTGTACGTAAAAGGCAAGCGTATAATGCCCCAATACAAGGCCAGCAAAACACCTTGCTTTAAATCTCCACTGCTTTGCTTATTTTCTAACCACTGCTATAGACCTACGTCATTGCAGTTTTCAAATTTTTGTTTTTACTTACGACAAAAATTTGCACATTTGCTCAACTCTGATCAGTTGCACAACTCCGTTAGGGCCTGCACGACAAACGAGGCTGAAAATCTCTTGGACAAAGAAACGTCCTTTAGTTGCTGCTATGAAATGCAAGTAAAATGATTGTATAAGTCCTTTTTAATATAACTATGTTTAGTCGAGTCATCCAACAGAGTCTTAACAAACTGATACCATTGTGACGGACTTGACTGGCAATTGCATCGGAGTTTCACTGATGTTAAGTTTCGTGTAACGTCCCGAGCGGCAAATCAAGCACACAGCAACATCTTATTGCTCATGAACCTGTCAAGCATCTACTTGTGAATACACTTTGGACATCTATCTACAAAAACTGCGCAGTAGGACAACACAAACTCTACAACAAAACTTTTTTTTGCTTGCGTTAAAAAACGTCTATTGATACGTACACTATATACAAACGACGTTCCATTTGTACAACAAAGAAACATATCCATTAGTGAGAAAGCCAGCGAAATGGGGTTGTTAGATATTTTGTCCCCGGCAAATCTATGTATATAAAACGCTGCGAAAGTCTCTTTGTCGGTTGGTGAGTGAAGTACCGACGATATGTGGTTGAAAGATGTAATTAATCGAAAAATTGTAAGCCTTGCGAAGTTTGCAGTCCGTTTAATGCAAAAAGGGTTATGAAGAGCTATTTGGTATTTATATACAATTAATGTTTGTGTTTTGATTGGCATGAACGTTATTATCATTCAGCCATTTACTTGGTAAGGTAATCTCAGAAAAATTTCATTATATAAGGTGTGATGCAAACGGAAAAATCGTTTGCTTTCTAATTCACCGCGTGAAGCACAGAGAAACGTTTGTTTGGTACAAACACCTTTAGAAAAACATGCTGGTGTAAAGCCCAGGATAAAGTACTGGTCATCATCGTTACACCAATAACAAAAATTCAGCAGCTAACAGCTAATTCGTTAACTTTCAGGAACATTTGACAATTATGCTGCAGCGCATAGCCAGGAATTGCCACTAGAACAAGTACCACCTACTACAAACAATGACAGCAGCAAGCTATCGCCATTATTTTTGTTTGGTTTAATGTTTGGTATCGCACACAGTCGTTTTTGTATGACGACAACGTTTCAACAGCTTAGCAGTCACCAGTCAGCACACAGTGTCATCAACACCTCATGTTACAGTGACAGAAATGCGTCCTCATAACGGTGGAGCAGTTACAAAGGCAGCGTTGACAGTTGTCTTAAGACGCAGTACGTTTGATGATGGGTTGTTTAGAAGAAATTCCTTGGCTTCGATTGCTCGAAAAAAATGTTAGCGTTCAGGTTAATTTAAAGACAACCATTCTGGAATTGGAATTGAGTGAAACCAAAAACCTAATCAGCTTCATCGACACCCAGAGTAAACTCAGCATTCAAACATTGAAAATCAATCACGGTGATCGAAGCCAAAATGGCGAGAATGGGAATAAACACGTCGCGTTGTCGTAGGTGACAGCTGCCTTACTTAAAACTAAGCTTTGAATATAAAACATTTAAACAACACAAAACTTCTGTTGTCAAAACTTGCTTTGTAAGCTTTTAAACTATTCGCGTGCAACAACAGACTTTCGGTGAAGGCAGTCAGGGATAAAAAACGTTTTGACACAGAAAGCTGTGAAGAAAGGGTTACCGAGTAAAAAGAAAAACTTCTGCGTAAGCATATACCATCATTTAAAGAACTTGGAAATATGTGAATTAGTGCGAGGGAGTGGAATGCATGCAGTTAACGAGTTATTGGAGGGGAAGACACATTGTGCAGCAAGTTTTAACTTACATTTCCTTCTTTGATCAACCGGGTCACGTCCTCTACATCCTCTATTCCCGTTTTCGGGCAGTCGCGATAGTGCGACCACGTGCGGTTTGTGTTCTGCACAGTGGCCCAGTGGCCGCTCTTCGAACAGAAACGGTGTGCAAAGCCTATACGGCACAGGACAAGCGATAGAATGTTGCCAGCCAAAGTATTAGATATTTTCTAGCAAACAGAATAAATTTAACATTGTATTTGGTCCAAATTCCGTGTTGCATTCAGGGAGAGACAACTCGCGGGAATTTTCCTCCCTACAGCAGTGATTTTCTTTGAATAAAAATGCACACGTCTTTCAATCGTCTCACACTCTGCCACACAGCGTTCCGAGCAAACGTTACATCTCACGTCCCTTTTTCGCGAATGCCTCAAACACCAAGCACACTACATCCACCGACGTGCAAATATGCAACAGGCTGAGTCATGGACGTTTTTTCTCGTGGTGGTTTAATCATCTTTTGATGCTCTCCAAGCAATAGAGTCGTATTCGATACGAACCGAACACGCAACTTGAAGAAGTCTATAACGCCGTCANGTCATACGACGACGTGTTTCTGTCGCCAGTTCGGAAAAAAACTTGTGGCCAGGACTTCGGTACAAAACACACGAAGTGGCCGGGCACGATGACGGAACGAAGCAACAATTCCTTTCAAAAAGACGGTGACATCAATTAAAAAGTTTTGTAATACTTACAAATTCACGAAAAATATTCCTGAGGGAGTGACAACTTTACCATGCGCCCTGTATTTCAAAGCGCAGAGGTCAATGTCCTGAGGTATGTCACGTGCTTAGCCGCCATAACCTGCCACTCATTCCGATCTTAATATTCAGTTTTATGCTGTTCTTCAACGGACAGCATTTTCATGAACTCAGGTGATATTAATCGAACGCAACATAAACCGTATAACACACGTTTTTGCCTTCTACCCAAAACCAGTCAGGCTGTGCCTAAATTCAGATATGTGATTTCAGTAATTACACAACACAGGGTAAAATTCATTTTCCACAAATGAAAAATTGCTAAAACTAAGCAAATGTCAGTCAGTTTTTTCACTAGCAAGCCCTATGCAGTGTGAGCATAACGTTGCAGCTACTGTTAGCACTACTGCTATTGAAGGGTTGGCTGCACTAACAAATGCAGTCGCAAGCACCGCAAACGTTGTCAACGAAATGTGCTGAAGGAGACACTAGCACACATGGCAGATTTTAGGAACCCTTTTTGTCTGTTTAATAAAAATTTAAAAAAACTCAACTTAATCATGCATGATTACGCTACTGAATCATCAAACGCATCACAGTGGAACAGTGTTGAACGAACCAGCCCTGACCCAGCATTCCACAACACCTTACTTATCAGCAAACTTCAATCTACGTTGCGCAACAAATATTAAGGGTTGCTTATGCAAAAGAGTGGAGGGGTAGGCTCTGCATCTACCGATGCGATAAAAACAGCAAACGCCAAGCTTTAGAAACAACAGCCGAATTTCCTTGTTTTTAACGAAATCGCAACAAGTCTGCCGGTTCCTGTCGGTTTTCGAAATGTTAAAAAAGTAGAAGTCTTTCTCTACTGCATTTAGCAAAAACCGTAAAATGTTGTTTGAAAACATGAAAAGTAAATTTTTCAAAACAACGTCACAGTGAGTTTTCGTCTGCAAATAAATTTTTTCTTGCTAGAAATGACAGCCGTGCCATTTTGCTAAACGACTGGAGACTTGACTGAAACGCGTCAAACGTTGGGCCTGGAAATAACGTGGAGGCAGATGTCACCCACCAAATGCAAATCACACTGTAGCAACTACAAGCTGTCCAACTAAACACATGAATGCAAGACGTTGCCGAAGATGAGGTTGCAGCTGTTCATTAGGTCGATATGTTTCTGTTTTAAATACGAACAAACCGAAGGAATTTATTGTCAGACAATTTTTGCCTCTTCTAAGTCAGTCCACCCAACACAGGGTGAACTCCAGAACTGCGACGCAATGAATAAATCAGTTTTTGCTGCTCTCTTTTAAGGTCAAGGAATGACGTTTTATAAATCAACAGTGATGACGGATGAACGTTCTCGATTTGCAACCTCAAGCAGTTTGTACTTACATGAAGCAAAATTGAAGTGGTGAATTAAAAGAACTTTCAAACAACTAAAAATGAATGATAAATTTTATTGATGATACCAATGAACCAGAAAAGTCAAAGCAAATCAAAACATCGCTTCACTCTCATCACCCAAAGCAAACTACAGCACCTAAACTAAAATCGCAAGCCGACCAATAGTGCAGTGAACCAAAAAGCAGTCAGTACCAACACGCAAGGCTTACTTCACCGCCTGATCTCATGAGATCAGCGAGGTTTTTTGCGCTCAAGGTACCCTCATAACAGCGAGCGTAGTCGCTCCAGGTGTGGTTCGAAACATCGTCCCAATACCACGTTCCGTCTTTCTTGCAATATCTATGAACTTCCTCTGTCAGGAGCAAAAAAGTCAAGTCTCCGACATATACAACACCGATGAGGAATTTTTGTAAAAGTATTAATTTAAGACTACTGCGAAATTTGAACCCAATGGTGCAGTTCAGTCGTATGAATTACGTCCAGGGCTTAACGCGACTGGCAAAATGATTCTCGGGCGAATCAGCTCCACACCAATGCAACAAAATCGCGCTGAAAATTAGTTTTGCAAATTTTTTTTTGACCAAAAGAGCACTTTTGGCGGAAGAGAGCACTTACGATTGACAGCGGTTGGTTGGACGCATTTTTGGCGGAGTGGTTTGAAAATAAAGTTGGTCTTTAGCCTTCAATCAACTATGACTACATTAATTTCCACTCATTGTAGCAACAATGCCTCAACTTCATCAAAAAGAGAATTTTATCATCATCAATGTGATGCTGCGTTTCTTTCTGAAACCTTTATTTCAACTTCTTATCGTTTTTTTGCCGAATCCCCTCATTTTAAAACTTGACATTTTTCGAAAGAACAAAGGAGGCATTATTTTCACGCTGGCAAACCAACTTTGAAACATGCAAGACCTGGATTTTCTTCTAAGTCCCGGTTTGTGAAACGCATCACGGTGATTAGCTCAATTTGTTTCACTTTACAGGTTTATGTAAGATACCATCAAGCTGTGCGCTCAAGCCACCGAGACTCGGTTGTGTTGTGAATGGCAAGTCACCAGCAACGTGAGAAACTTCAACCTAATTTTATCCTATTCAGTGCAGATTTCCTTGCATTGCTTTACAGTTAGCCAGTCGTGCTGGCGGAAATGCACTATAGGTCAACTGCTCTGTATGTAACCAGGTGGCCTGATGCGGACAAGCTTGACATGCGCACAACTCCACTTCTTACTTCCGAGAGCGGTCAAGGAAGATTGTAAAGGCATCGATAGACTGCGAACACTACATTTTTTCGCTGGTCTTTTCAGCAACACATTTGCGCTGATTCCAACACTCGTCGATATTTTAAATTTGAAGATCCCGGGGCAAAATATTGGGACAATGCACCATGTTGTTATTAATAACGCAACGCTAACAATGTTTCAACGGTGAAAATACGATTTATTACACAAAGGCATAAACTCCTATTCTGTTGTAGTATCTTCTATCTAGTAAGAAGTGCCGTGAGCAGCTACATAAAAAAGTATCAACCCTATGATAGCGAAGTGAGTGAACACTTGCGGCAATTACTTGTGGGGAGATTGTCATAAAGGAAGTGATATTCACGAAGACATGCACGGTGACAGCAATTAATATCTCAAACCAGGCATTCGCTTTAACAAAGCTAAGGGAGTTTTTGCTGAATTATTGATGATACACCAGGGGATTAGCGGTGAAGGAGATGGGCGATCGATGGTCAGTACCACAGGTAAGATTCAGTTGCAGGATTTATATCAACCAGTAGTAGTCATTAAATATTGCTTTTCTTCCTTATCAGCATTTGATCTCTTACAGAATTATACTTACTTGTAAATTGAAAATTGCCCACAACGTCCGTTTTGTGTATAAATAAATGGAAACGATCAATTTTTTAACTGGCAAAAACTCATAAGAATGGTTCGTCTTTAAAGCACACTGTAGACCAGGCCTGCACAACATACGGCCCGCGAGAACTCAGTTGCAGAAAATGTTGCAAAAGCCCGACTTCGGATAATTACTTGTCCTTTCAAAATTTCTTCAACACTACGACGAAATAGGCTTTTGCGGCCCGCGGCGAGTTTATGTTGATCAATTTCGCCCTTCGAGCTTTCTGAGTTGTGCAGGCCTGCTGTAGATTGTAAAATGATCATTCCCAACGAAGGTCAAACAGCAATCAACTTGAACTTTCGCTTC
>JGI24158J21664_10001776_pt1 | contig 25003 bp, 16 predicted proteins | sample Ectturendosymbi3_FD_21664 | JGI IMG/M metagenome (IMG submission 21664) | reverse complement strand
TGTGCGTGAAGAATAACACCATCATATATGTAGCGCGAGCAAGCAATAGTAAGAGAGATTGCGAGCATGATCTCTATTGTTGCTTGCTGCCACGGTGCGAAGTTTTGCGCACATGCCCTCGGCATTTTCGATCGCAACAGCACCATGAGCCTGCCTCAAAATAAAGATTATTATTACTGTAATGTAATTCTGTTATTAAAGCAAGGTTTTGCAAATCTTGAAGGCTGTAGGGGACACCACACATCTTATCATACTTTAATAACTGCCCTTAGTGATAAGTTTCTTCGATAATTTAGCCAAAAACAGTGCAATAGTTGTAGTTTGAACCTCTGTTGCTGATTTTGTTAGATGCAGATTTTTAGCAGATTTTTTATGCCTTGAGCTAGAGTCGGAGCCTGAAATTTAAGTTCCGGTTCCACAACCCTGCTTTAAAGTCGTGTAAGCAGGTACCTAGACGAATATCCTTGCAATAGAACTATTTGTACTCATAAGTAAAATCACACTATTGTGACATTCTGGGTATTTTGATTAGTTTTGTGTTCAGGTGAAGCATTGAAAACGCACTTCTATCATACCGCACTAAGAGACATATATGCGTTTTTTTATTTTTTGGAATCTTTTGTGCATTTGTCCATTTCGTTTTAGGTTTGGAAACTTTTTCACAATTGTTGTGGGTGTTGGACACAAACCAGGTATGTACAGCTTCGTACTAATTTTTTTGCAGAATTTTTGCAAACTCAATTTTTACCATAGAGTATCCTCAAAAATTTTTCCTCAAAAAATTGTTTTACCCATTTAAAAATTCAGATATGATGCATTTATAATATACTACGGTTATTGTGATTTAAATACTGATGCAAAAATATATTTTTTCGAACAAGTTGTGTTATTGTGCGTTTGTTTGTTAGAAACAGGATATTATTAATTTAGTATTACGACGCGAGGTTTCGAGTCTAATTGCACTCATCAGAGCACCAATCTATAAAAGATAAACATCAGCTAATCTTCACCCAAAACAACAAACGGTGGAATGCATCATAACGCAGAGAAGGATGGCTGCATGCCTCGTTGTTTATAACATTGCCGTAGTCTTCACTGCGGCAGCTTGTCCAGGTTGCCTCCCCCTCACCAAGGATTTCAACCTTTTCTGTCGCGTTAAATTACCATTAGTTGAATGTTTTGTAGAGTGGTTCCTGATGAGCGTGATCACGCGCAACGCTTTGTCATACCTCTGTATTAATATCCTGGTTCTGATAAATATGTGTAAGAAGCTATTTGCTAACAAGCGTCGAGCACTGTAATGCTGCAGGTCTATAGGAACCAATCAAGTATTTGTTTAATTATACTCAAGCAAGGCTACTTTACGTATATTTGTTTCAGACTACTTTGGTATTATCCACGTGTACATGATAAGCAAGCAATGATGAAAGTTTTTGTACTTTCTCTGAAACGTGTAGGTTGTTATCAACCAAACAAGCGTCTCAGACTCTCCCAGATATGCGCATCGCGGTATTTTGCTGGACACATCTCGTCATTACTTACCAGTAAATGTGATTTTGGAAAACTTGGTGAGTTAAGAAGTTCAAAAAAACTTGTTTTAAACGCAACAAGTAAAATAGGCGTCGAATTCAGTTTACCGTATGCAGTCAGTCGTTTTTTGATGGAAAAAATGGAGCCGGCTGTTGATTTTCTGAAAATTCCAAGGGAAGAAAAATTTGGGTTCAACGACCCTTGTTATCGTTTCCTCTGCTTAACGCTTATCGGCCGAACTTGAACTGCTGCAAATACCGATGACCCCAAAAAGTAAAAACCCAGGTATATCGTGACACATCACCTGATTGTACGTAAAACACTTCGATCAATCTATGAAGCTGCGCCGCCGCCTCGTACAAATTTACGCTTCAGTTACGAGAACAACAGCCAAAGCAATTAAAGTAAACCTCATGATGGAGATGTTTCACTGATAAAGTGCTGTAATAGCAAAGATTACACCATAGCAGTTTACTCCGCGCTGATAATAATTTGTATTAATACCACAAGGATTTAATTGCGGATACATAACTGTATGGCCGTCATAAGAACTTTGTAAGCTAGCTGCTTGAAGGTCATGCCTTAAACTACCCCGACTAGTCGTCCATAGATTTTTAACATTGTTCTAGAACTCGTAGCTTAATCTTCAAACGTAAATATCCTTTTCAAAGCCATCGTGGAAGGCTCGTCGTTTTCAGCAGTGATTGTCTACTTTTTGATTGTCCAAGGTTGATCAAGTTGAACAAAAATTGAATGTAATTAATAAAGCTTAGTAATTCAAACAGATAGTAAGCTACTTCATCGGTAAAACCTGCTACTTATTATTTACTATCTTAGCATTCGTTCGGCGGACGATTGTTTTGATTTTCTATTTCGCGTACTTGTAGTATGTAAAATCGTATCGGATAGATCTTGAAATTCTAAAATAAAACTAGCCACTAGATTTGTTAAATCACATGACTTCTCAACATTCTATTTTGTGTCATATATCAACGTCAGGACTATCTGTTTGTTGTCATGCGGAAAAATGTTGGTCGCAGTGCAGATCAAAATCACACTCTTTTTCTTTGTACAGCTCCGCACAGTTACTGCGGACTATGGAAAAAACACATTTTTATTGTTACGTTTTTACTTCCCCAGCTAGAGGTATATTTCAGAAATCAGTGGCGGATCCAGGTGAAGCGTTTGGGAGAGGGAGTCAATTAGGGGGTCGCCTAAAACGTTTTCACTTGTTTCCATACCCAAGGTCGTCTGCGACAATCGTTGGGTATCACACAAAAGTAGTTATCTTTTGCTGGCCAAGAAAGTGGCTATTTTTGTTGGTCGAAATATGCGATCTTTCAGGGAATTACCACATTTTATAAGCGATTTAAATCATTAATGCAGAAAACGTTTGAAGCGGGTACCAAAAGATGGGCCTCGTTTTTCACAAGCTACACATAACTCAGAACACTGTAGTTGTCCTAAACAATCTCTTATATCTACAAAAAGCATTTAAAAGATATATATCCTACAACCTGCTGCGCGTCAGTGTTTGACATTGTTTTGGCTTTCTGCAGATCAGAAAAAAAGTCTGAAACGTATTCCGTACGTGGTTAGAAGTAGAATGGCTCTTCATACACTTGGAAGTGACAACTGAAGTCCCACGATGAGAATTTAATAAATAGCTAAATGGCTATCACTTCTCCAGACGAAGCTTGTGCAGTTACATGTACATAGAAAAGCTTCAATTCAGAAGCAAAACATGAATAAAAGGAATTTCCTGTGACATTACTCTCATTTTACGTAGCTCTTCTGGTTACCGTGAAAAACCATCTCATAATCGCACGATAGACTCACACTGGGCCTAAAAACATATTATCATAAAATACATTTAACACCGCTAATAAAAGTAGAATTTGAATGAAGTGTTCAATACCGTTTCACATATTCGTCATTGGACTGCTGATGTGAAGAAAAAAACATTAATCCCACTGGTCCAGGTTACGAAAAAAAGTTGTTACACTGTTCAATAGAAACGAGAGCAGACGGGCTGATTCCCCCAAATTCACAATCAATACCTCCAAACTCAAGCGCTGTAGTCTCCCCTGTAAATTCATTTTCCAATTCATTGTATACTACTACGAAGCCCCCCAACCAAGTTTAAAACCACCCCCAATGCTGTTGACCTGACGATGGATCTGCTTCTATCCAGGCCAGCAAACACAGGTGAGAACCAGCCTATAACCGATTCAAACCACGAATTTCCGCCAGCACCACAGTCACCAGCAGAAAAGTAAAAAATTTGTACCTGAAGATTGCTTTTCTGCTCAGATTTATGTGATTTAAGCAGAATGATCCAACCAATAAGCCACGCATTTTGCTGTCGGTTGCCGATTTCGTTAACCATGCCAAACTTGTCTTTTCGTGACCAGCGTGAGCTGTCTATGAGTTTCCAATTGCAACAAAAGAGTGAAAACCACCCAGCCACCAGCAATCACTGTTGCCAGGCGTGTAACCAGTTGGAGGCGAAAGGCGGCGTTGTACACCCAAATTTTGGACTGCAAATATTGAACCGTTGAGCAAAAATTTTCATGACCGCATAGATCCGATTGTTCATTTCACCAAGCTGTAGGTAGCTGGTATTTTGCCGAAGTTTCAGCGTCAGAGGTGAGTCCCACGGTTTGTTGAAACACGCCTTGCTACCCGGGAGTAATCCAATGCTACACTGCGTTGTCTCCGTTGCCAGAGTGAGGGGTTGCACGATTGGATTGTTACGTCACATTTCCTTGAGGTAATAGAGCACGGTCAATGCATTTTTGCCAAGTAGCGGGAATGTGTTTGCTAATGTACATCTATAGATTTTTACACGCTGCATTATGATACAATCAGGGAACAGTTCCGACAAGAAACTCATTACTCACCTTTATGTTGCGAAACTTTAGTCCAGACCTACTGCAGACTCATGGACTGCACTGGCAACAGTCGTGAAACTGTTTTTTCGCTGTTGAGGCTTTTAAAATCTTCCGACAGTTTTGAGTTTTCCATATTGCATTCCTATTTTCAATATTCCCTTTTCAAGGCTGGTACCAGGCATTAAAAAAATAAACTTGTAACAAGAACAGACCAATTTTGTGGAGCCCAGCGGCAAGTCGAACTGTGCCGGCGAAAACAACTGCGTTTGTGATTTCCTAATCTAAGGTTGGCAGTTCTCATGTGGGATAGAAATAACGGAACAGAAGCATTTTTACGAAAGAATAGCATTGTTGATACTGTTCGATAATAGAAACTGGGTAAATGTCCGGCACGTAAATCCTGCAGTCCAACGAATTGTAAAGCATTCTTTAGTTTAGAGTAATTTTTATCTTTGTTTCTATTTCGACAGGCACCGAATAAGGGCGTATTTACATTAAAGGCGCCCTTCATCGGGGCGCCCCAGACGTCTGAGGGAGGGCAGTTTCCCCAAACTGCCCCCTGGATCCGCCACTGTCAGAAATTATTACTTACTCCTGACGAAACATTATTATCATGCATTTGGTGTTTTAAATTTACGTTAGATGTGTTTCCTGTGCTTTGTATATTGAAGTCTTTGCATAACCATGTGGAAATGAATATTTTGTTTTAAGGATGCCATGTCGTATAATAAGTTCAACGTTTTTCATTGGCACATTGTCGACGATCAATCATTTCCGTTTGTGAGCCAAACGTACCCTGACTTGAGCAGCAAGGTAATGGTTTGCAAAAGGAAGCAGTTGGAAATGTTGCTACACTTCTGTGCCGCAGCCAGTGGTGGAATTCAAACCATTCGCAACGGTTTTCACGAACATGTTCTTACAACTTTGTGAGCACTGCAAACTGGTTGCTATTTTCCTTGCACGTAAATCAAGATTCGTTCATCACTTTTCTGTGTGCGAAGTTGCTTTCTAACAGCTACTGCATAACACAATGTATGTCACATAATGCACAAATCAGGTAAAACATTAAGAAATAGCCGTATTCATAATAGTGTAGCAAGTTAGCCATTATCATACCAAATGACATGCTGCTATAGCGAGAACATGTTGCTAAACTGTTTGAATTCCACCACTGGTAGTTGTAATGTTGATGGCACATTTCATGATGCAGATTTATGTGCTCTGCATGTATTTGTAGCCATTGGTAGTTGCATAGACTTTTAAGCGCGTTTCCGATACGTAAATTATAGCAAGTTTTTAAGTGTCGTCGTCAAATTGGTTTGGTTCATTCTTAATTCCTTTTCACACCCACTTTTCCTCTGGGAAGGGTTATAAACATAGGTGTGAGAGGATTAGAATAAAGACCTTTTGTGTGGTGTGTATGGTGATGATCACCCCAGTTTGCCAATCTCGCAGTGCAATTGACACATACGAGTCAGCCAAAGAACTCCTTTATTCAAGGCTTTAAGTATTTCAGGTCGGATTTCATCATCTTCTGCAGCCTTCCCGGCTTTCAGTGTTTTGACAGTTAGGAAGACCTTTAAAATATTCTCTCCATCTTTGCAGGATGTCCTGCTGAGTAAAACACCATTTCGATCTTTGATGGATCAATTACTATGAGATCTTTTGTAGGGAAGATATCGGATGGTTTGCCATGTTTGTTGACTTGCCAGTAATTGGATATTAGTTCATGTCCGAAATTCTCACAAGACTGCATTTAGGAATACGTCCTTTCGTGCATGAGCACACCGCGATTGCAAAGAAGGATCTTTGCTCAGAAGCCAGTCCTTGTATTTTCCTAGCATCTTTCACCGCCTGGTTCCAAACAGGGGGCCCCGGAGGGGGAATCTGTCGTCACAGATTTTAAAGCTGCGACAGCCTTGAACAGCTGCAGCTCCGCGTCCGCGATGCATCCGGAAGCTCTCGGAAAAAGGACGACACGCTGTCTGCCAGAGTTTTTCTTACATCCGTGTTCACCATGGCCTCCACCTTCATTTGATAAAACCTCCTGAACTTGCTCTTTCGTACAAGCCCTGATTATTGTTCCAGACGCAACTTGCCGACAACCAAGTGGTGATCCGTCGACAATTGTGCACCCCTTTTGACACTAACGTCCAACATTGATTGAAACAAGTAAGCGAAAACGATACAGAAATCAATGAGTGACTGTTGACCCAACGAATCTCTGTACCTGGTGTACTTGTGTATTTCTGTGTTGGAAGGAAGTATTCATCAGAGATGAGCGGACTATCTCATTTTTGCGATCCAGATCCAGTCCTGATCTTTTAAAACTCAGTCCAACTCCAACCACAGTCTACAAGATTTTTCAAATGTGTAAAGGCCAAGTCCAAATGAAGTCCAAAAAATTGGAAAAATTCAGCCTTTTCATAACAAAATGCCCCATTTCTTTTCCATTAACTCAGTCCAAATCCGGTCCTGATCCTAAATTTTGAAGAGATGTATAATCTGAATCCAATCCAAATTCAACAAAATATGCTATAGTCCGGATCTAGTCCAATGCTCTTCTCTGGTGTTCATGATGCAGGTGCCTCCCGTTCTCATTTTATTAGCATCAAGATGTTGACCAACCACACCCTTCCATACTCCAGCGTCGTTTCCAGCGTGTGCGTTGAAATTTCCCAAAAGGATCGTGGGTTGGTTAACTCTAACTCTTCGCACTACATCACTAGTTCCCTCCACGAAATCCGGGTACAGTGCAGATAAGTTTGGGTCGTATACCTGTCGTATCAAACACAGAGATCAGTTTTAAATCTAAACACGCACACCTATCCTCATCAACACACCCTGCAAGCTGAGGTCTAACGAGTGTACCCACCCCAGCCTGGGCAGAACGTGTTGGCTCAACACCTGAGTAAAAGAGTATCATCTCGTCATCCAGCTCCACAGTGTTAGAATAGAACCACGATGCTGGTGCCAACAATATCCAGGGAATAGACTCGGCCCTAAGAAACACTCCGACACAAGCCCAACTCCAAAAGTCAAGTCACATAGCTGCAAGCCACGTCCGATCACTGAGAGCGCCGAGCTTCACAGAAGATAGCCTGAATGGTGTAAACGTCCTTCATGTTACTGCTCAATTAACCACCAGCATATAATTCTTGTNACACAATGCTCTATACAAATTTAACCTGAACAGTGACGCCACANAGCCACAGGTCTCGTCCAAGCACCAAAAGCGTCGCACCTCAAATGATTGTTTGTAAGAAATGTTCTTCAGGTAATTGCTCAGTTAACCACTAGTGTTGGTAAGGATTTGTGTTCTAACACAAATACCCCAAACCAGTGCGAAAACAACTGACAATGTAGGGCATGTTCGATGATCCACGCCACGAGCTCCATTGCGAAGTATTCAGAATTGCCAAAAAAAATCGCTAATTTCTGCCATCATTTCGCACGCCTCGCCTGCTGCCAGTCATCTAACTTTCCACAGTCAACTTCAAAAGAATAAATAACAGCTTTGCTGCCTATTTCAAAAACTGCAACAGTTAAACAAAGCTTCAGACATTTCTTCAAGCAGTTTGACCTTTTCTGTAGGCTCTCTTTTCACAGACTTCCTCGTATTTTATTGAAACCAAATCCTACTGGTTACATTGCAGTTTTTCTCGAGTCATTCAGCCCAGATTATTATAAAAACCATTCAAGTGGTTCTAAAATATCATTCAAGCCTTACCTATGGCAATGCATAGTGATTCTGTGCTTTGCAATTTCTTTCTAAAGCAATTCTAAGACTTCACGGAGATTTTTCCACTTCCAATTTCAAGCAACTACTTTTGAGAGCTGAAAAAGTACGTCCGTCTAGTAAGGTTTGGTAGTGTATGTAATTCTTGCCTATGTCTGCCTTGATCATCAAACATAGCTTCCCCTCGTAGTAATTTCCAACCAATTCGCATTAAGTGGGGGAATGCACAGCTATGGCGAAGGGCGTTAATTTGGCTCAAAGGGGGCTGAGGATGTGGTTCAAGCTTTAAAAGATGTTCATTTGCATGAAACAAGAGCCTGGCATGATCGTGCTCGCATTGAGGGAGCAATGCAACACCTGCAAGCTGGCAAGAAGACAGTTCTTGAGTAAGATCGGAAAATTCGCAAACTGACAAAGGAGGTACAACAAAGACGAGCGTAAACATGAGGGTGAAGACCCGGCGTATCGACTCACATGTCCAGGGCGCGCAATCGGGAAGTTCTTCAAGAATGTGGTGGCGCACAAGGAGCAGTAAAGTGAAGTTGGCCGATCTCCGTTGTTGTTTGCCCGTTGCAATTTCAAACTTCGCGTTCTTTCCATTGCGTCTTCGCATATCCCATAAGGAGCCGCAACAGGGTTGGTCGGCTTAAGGTGGATGCACACTAAGCTGCGACAGCGATTGCGACGTGCCATCGCAGGGCACCGCAGTCGCAATCAGATTGCAACATCGCTTCATCGTAGAGTCCAGCGAGGAGTAATGCACACATGAAATTCCTGATACTTGTTGTTGGAAAGCAGTAAAGCTGTAACTGAGGACGCTCGCACTTGCTTCAAATGGTACTTTATGGTGGTTGTATTCGTCTAATTCAGATATGTCCAACCGCGGCCCAGTCGAAGGTTTTGTGCGGCCCAGTTTTGGTGTTCGCTGTAGTAAAAGAACCCGGACAACCTGTCCTTATTTTGATAATTTTGAATTTGACGTTTTAATGCGGGTGGTCCTCAGTGCCACTTTATCACGTCTGTTACCAATGCAGTTAGGATTCGAATGCTTTCAGTACATTAGCTTAAGCCAAACTTAGTTTGCTAAGATCAAAGTAAGACATTGAATGTGCAGCCCTCAGTAATATGTCATTCGGCCCTGGCCAAGACAGTGACATAATTTTTGGCTCAGTAAGCCATTCGGGTTGGACATAGCTGGTCTAATTCATCTATCTGTGCCCTGCGAATATCATCCCGTAATGTGTCTGCGCTACTTTAGGAGTTGCGCGTCTGTCACAACATTCTCTGGATTTGTAGGCCTACAGTAAATAGGAGAAACCAGCACCTTTGTCTGAAATAAGAAACTTCGCACTTACATAGTAATACTTTGAATTGAGATTAATGGCGTCCTAAGTAAAAAATAATGCCTGCGATTTTTTCAATCGTTTATTTTCACACTATTTTCTCGGGAGTGTCGCAGGGACAGCAACCGTAGCACTCAAAATACATCGCAGGTTTCAGCAACTACTACGTTTCTCTGGATTAACACAACCCTCATTTGTTGTCCACCTCTGGGCTGCTTTCGGGCGGGTGCAGGTCAGGGGTGCAATATCTTTTTGTCACTGCCGACCGCATTACGTTTGTTTTTCTCAATTACGGCCGCCAGTGAGTGGAAACTTAGCCTACGTATTTTTTCATTGCTTCTGTTCTTCTTCCACACACCTAGACTAGCCTACTTTCACATGTGTTTGACCGTCTTTCTACAAAGCATCAAAGCTTTTATCAGCAGCAGACAAAAAATTATTTATTTATGCTAAATGGCCGCCATAATTTTGCAGTATTGTATTTTGAATGAAACGTGCACGGCCCGCATTTTTGTCGAAGGCCGCAGGTTGTGCACCTGTGGTGCAGTCCAGTAGCCAGCTTGAGATACCAGTGGGGGGCAAAGAGTTTTCTAAGAAGGGTCCAAAGTTTTCAAACTATCAAACAAACAGATGAATAAGCTCTTCTGGTCACCAGAAGAGCTTATTCATCTGTTTGTTTGATTTGAAACCTGGTGGCAAACGCTACGAAACAACATGAGTAGCAAAAAGAACAGCAGTTTTCAAACTATGTTCAATAGTTTTAAATTATGTCCAACACATTTTTCAATGGGGGGCCCAAATTTTTCTAAGGGGCTTCACCCTCTGCGCCCCCCCTCCCGAGTTACGGGCCTGAGCCTACTGTAGGCTACAACAAATGACCAACATCATCAACATGTTATAACCAACGCACCTCCTGTCATGGATTTGATCATAAATTATGTATGTTTCAACCACTGCCAGGCTAATTATGTTGTTTGTTAATATCATACAGTGCCATAGCGATAAAAGTGATAAAAATGTAGAGTCAATTGTGTTACAATGTTCTTACAACTCACCAACGCGAATTTCCTCAACGCTTTCAAAAGAAACCAGCCAGTCATACCAGGCTTTCATTAGTGTCCTAGCACATCAGCAAAGAGAAAATACACCACGCCAACTGAAAATTCAGTCCCCAGCCTAGAGTCCATCACCACCTGTACACAGGGCCGGATTAAAGGGGGGCAACGGGGGCAATTGCCCCTGGGCCTCCGCTCCAAGGTGCCCCCGTGATGACACTATTTGTTTTAAATAAAATACTCGTTTGAAAACAAGAGATACAAGAATACAACTCTATATTCCGATGTTGCCTTAAAGATTTCTCTACAGGTTTAACTTTCTGCCATTTTTATTAATCACTACTAAATATAAATATTTTCGGTTTCGTTCAATGCAAATATATTTTAATTTTGCTTATAACTTCTTCCTGATAATCGTTTTTTTGACATAGGTATGATTATCTACTCGTGCATCACGCCTACTGCACAAATGTCGCGAAAGCGATACTATTTGCATGCTAAAGCTAGTCTTGCTGTGGTTGCTGTTTAGTATCAATGATCCCGTAACTTATTGTACTGCCCGGAGGTAGCTGCAGCCGAACTGCGACCTTTGTTTCGTCATAAAGGTAAATTACGGTGGAAATACACTTTTCTTCCGATGGCTACTATCCTTTGTTACACCACAAACATATGAAGCTAGTCAAGCCATTTGCACCACATGTTATTGCGTGACAGTGTTGCCAATTGGTATATATATATATATACCAAATTTGAAGATTTTCGTATATTTTTAAAGTGCTTGGTATATAAATTTTTGATTTGGTATATATGAAAGTTTTGGTATATTTTTGTTGGAACGTTTGGACTTTAAACCAAATTATTTGTTATATTGCAAAGCGTAAACAGAGAAAACGTGGTGGTGTCAAAGCTATACAAAAACGTTAAATGATTTTGCTTTATCGTGGGAGTAAGCGTGCACTTTGGGTAAGCGGAAAACGAGACTGGAAGAGAGCTGGACGTTTCTGAAAAAACAGAACGTAGCTCTTGATATGCAGGTTTAGTTGGCCAATGCATCCTAGGATTGGAAAGCTGCGTGTAAGAGTGGCAGAAAATTTTGAGAAGAGTAACTGATAGAGTTTGCATGGCTTGCAAAGCAGGATTCTGCTGGTGCTGTATATCCTCTCTGCAAACTGTGCAAAAAGAAAATTAGAAACCGCAAAGCAACTGCTGCAAAGCAGAATAATGTGGTAGATCACAAAAGAAATGAAAATGCAGTTACAGGTGTTGAAAGGTTGAATATTCCAATGGTTATCTGTCACTGCTAAGTTAAGAAAGTAGAAAATGTGGTTGCAGCTTCTTTACGATGCCACTGCACAACAGCAACTGTTGACCCTCTAAGTGAAGCACGGAAAAAGCAGCATTAAATTTTAAGTTTTTAAGTGAAATAGTTTAAGTTTTTTTACGTTTTCATTAAATTTAAAAAATTTTAAGTTTTAAAGCTTTTTTAAAGGTTTTTAAAAGTTTTTTAAATCAGCATTAAATTTTAAGTGAAGTAGCAAAAAGAATGGAAAAAAGCAGCATTAAATTAAAAAACTGTTTTTTGTTACCGATGAATTTGGTTTATATGTGGTATACTTTGAAACTAGATTTGGTATATTCGTTGTAAGAAGAGTTGGCAACACTGTTGCGTGGTCCGTCAGAAAAGATTTTAATCAGTCGAGTTGTAGAACGATTGCAGTGTTTAGCTAGCGCGAGATTTGCGCGAAAGCGAGATTGCAGTGTTTAGCTAGCGCGATGCCGAAATCTGTAATGCCATCAGCAACTAAAAAGCGCAAAGGAGAAAACGTGCAAGATTCTGGCAGTGTTAGCTAAAACACCACCTGTAACGTTTTTTTCCAGCATATCTTTCAAGCAGCAACGTTAAAACAGCGGCGTTAACCAGAGGACCTGAAAATGTAGGTGAAAATAACGACTTATGTTTCGAAGCACCTTTCACACAGCCTGGCTGGCCATATTTACATGTCATTTTTCTGGCGTTTTTATTTACAATCTCCGGTTTGTGCTTGTTCGGGTGAATGTTGTTCCTTCCCGAGTCACTCTCTAGCCTAGTGTTTCTCAACCTTTCATGGTTTGTGGCCCCATTCCCCCTTCAACTGGCGTATAATTATTATTGTTACACTTGGGTTTTGCAATATCACGGCAGAGCTAATTTTTAAAAAAACTCTGCTCGTGGCCCCCGAGGGGGACCGAGGGCCCCGGTTGAGAAAACCTGCTCTAGCCTGTGGAAATATTTTTTTAGTAAGAATACACTCTAGTATTAATATTATAAACTCTTCTCGCAGCGAACTGTATGTGCAGTTGAGCAGGCCCGTAGCCACGGGGGGGGCATTCGGGGGCAGTGCCCCCCAAATTTATTTTTTTCCCCACCAATTTTCTTGTTCCCAGAAAAATTTGTTTTAAAAATATAATAAAAACAAATATCGTGCCCCCCTAAAAATTTATTTTGCCCCTCAAAACCTGGCTACGGGCCTGCAGTTGAGTACCGTATTTATTCGATTTTATACCGCAGCGTATGAAGTTTTTTTCATCATTTCCTGCGACTTATGCCGGCTTACATTTTTATTTCTTTACTTTTTTGAAAGGTATAGGTTTTGTTTTACTTCGTCTCAACCTGTTAGGCCAAAGGAAGCTTCCGATAGTGTTTCAACTATCAGGGATGTTATGCCTTTGAGCTCGCAGTGCGCTTCTTCTTACGCACTCGATGTAAGCGCTGCTCGACAGGCGCTTACATAGGCGACGCTCAGTCTTTCTTGGCTACGTTTTGTCGAGCAAACTCCTGTTCCGCACTTGATTCTTTTCAGCATCATGCGCACATTCGTCACAGGAGGGATTATGATCAACAGAAGGCAGTTGTAGTGGTGTAAGGCAAGTTTCATTGATACTGTATCAGCAAGGGTGTAACGAGGTTAGATGGGGCCTGGGGCAAGAAGCAAGTTTCGCATGCCCATGTTCTAACCTGAGACTTGTCGGAAGCAAATGTACTCTATTCAAGAAAGTTTTCGTGACATTGTTGCGACTTTTCTGCGCCCTCCGCAGTGATTCGGCGCCAGGGGAATTTTGCACCCTTTGCCCACACTCGTAACACACCTGTGCACCAGGGTTGCCAATAAACGGGAAACGCATTAGTATGCGAACGGCGCGAATGCATCTCAGAGACATAGGTAACGTATGTTGAAGTGAGGGTTACGATCAAAATTAACTTACATTAATTTTTTAACACCATTTCGTGCGGCTTGCAATCAAGGGCGATTAATAATCGAGTAAATACGATAAACACATTGTCGGCTACCAGAAAAAGCAAACGATAACGTTGCGGATCAGCGAAAATATAAATTTTACAAACGATGACGTCATGAATTTCATCATGGGGGCCCTCCAGTAAAAATTGCCCCGGCCCCCTACCCTTTAATCCGGCTCTGCCTGTACGCTGCGATGACGCGACAAAGTAGAATTCAATCCTACTCTGTCGCAAGCATTGCAAAATCAGGAAAATTCACTTGCGACGTTGCACAAACCCAGGATCGCAAGAGTGTGCACTGACCGTCGCATGAAACTGGCGCCGAAGGCACAAAAACCCTGCAATCGCAATCGCGTATTTATGCAGCAGCCTTAGAAAGCAACTGCAACGAAAAATACTTTCGCTAATCGGCGTTACCACTGAAGTTTGACAACACAATAAACTCATGGTTTTAGCTTCCGAGGAGGTACGGCGCTTAAAGTGCTTTATCAGTTTTACTTTGGGAAAAATCATCAGAAATATTGATTCGATGTAATCAACAACAATTATCGTTGTGCTCTGTAGGGTGCTTACGACGTTTCCCACGTGTACACTCCCGAGGATGTAGCGACTGTGATTGAGTTCGCAAGATTGAGAGGAATAAGAGTTGTGCCGGAGTTTGACACGCCCGGGCACACGCAGTCATGGGGAAAAGGCCAAGACGGATTACTTACGCCCTGTTATGGTACGTTATATAATATTGTGATGCTCTATTAATCCTTGGCGAGGAACAGGTGTTTTGTGGAATCAGCGAATATTATTAAACTTCCAGATGTTGTTGTTGCATTTAGGAAGGCTTTTTCGAAAGCCAGGGCATGATGCTTTATTACAGCGTGCGCTGTCTTGCATGTTTGATCGCTTGTGTAGTTGCTGTCTGTACCCTGCTCAGGAATCCTGGGTGGTCCACTACCCAGGTGCTTGTTTTTTTGTTGATTTCATATACATAGAAAAATGTTAGAAACCTGGGCTTCCATGACTTTTCATGATATTTTCAAAGGCAAATGGAATGGTGCCAGAGTTACTTCACAAAAATGTCCCTGAAAGCCTATATATAAGAAATATGGGTACTAATTACCCATGGTTACCTGGTGTGTATCAAATTTTGGGCACTTCGCTACCTTAACATTTCAATATGATTTTAGGTGCAAAACCTGTTTGGCCAGGTATGACCACCGGTACCTTATATGTGAAGTCTTCCTACGCCATGACTTTTTATGAAAAAAAAACGGATCTAACGTGCGCATGACGTTTTCTGCGCACAAACAAAAATCCCCCTTTTGGTGACACAGTGCATAAAATTTGTGTGATATATGTTTCGCTGCGCAGATACAGTTATGTTGCGAAAGTAATTAACAATGGACGTATGGAAGTAAAAAATAGTTTGGTCCGGAAATAACGGATGTCACGTGTCTCCGGAAAACGTAATCAAATTATGGGTAGCATTATACTCTACTTTTCCTGACTCTATCTATTCTATCTATTTCCTGACTCTATCTATTCTATTTGAATAAGGACTGAGGATGCGTAATTTTACGTGAAATCGATTTCCTATTAAAAATTTGCTGATCGATTCCTTGCTTACACATATCGTGGAAAGTACATACTTTTCCTGACTCATATAGTATTTTAAGGTTTCCTGAGCAAGGTGAAAGAAAGTTGTGTTGTTTAAGCCGTTTGTCGCCGCTGTTTTGGTGTGGCAACTATTGCGTCGGCCAATACACCTGCTTTACCTTTAATATCAGCAAGAGGCACACGAAAGCCTCTAGTAGAGAACCTTTGGTTAACGATGCTGCGGCTATTAAATTCCGTTGTTGGTACAGGCTGTAACGTGGAATATGATATTTAGTTAGCTTCTCGTGCATGTACGGCTGCAGCGTTTTGCCCTCATATGGTTGTACGTTGTTTATCGATCAGTTACTAGGAGGATATTTTTTATTACTTAGCGGTGTGTATGAGGCCGATTACCCCACTGAACTCTTTATTATTTGTCAAAAAACATCACGTGCTACATTATGTGTGTTTGTTTTTGGCTGATTGCGGGTCCCGTGTGCCAGCTATGACTGCCTACTAGGGATTTTGCGTTGTGCAACCTAACGATACACTTTCACTGATTCCGTTATTTGGCGATTGCATTCTCACTTCCTAATCTTCATCAGGTGAAAATGGCATGTACTATATAGACTTGTTTACTTCGATTTTACCTGAAGTGAAAAATGATGATTTCTGGAAAAAATCATCCTTTTTTGCAAAAGCACCTGACAAACTTTTCGAATTTCACTTTCGTGTTTACAAGGTTGACTGTGATTTCATTGGTTTAACCTTAAAAATCCGGTAGTTTGTACGTAAAGTGTTCTTAACACTGCTGAGTACAGCTAAAAATTCACAAAAAAAGAGTATTTTCACCAACTCTTACGCTGTGATTGTCCGTCTGTCATTTAAACGAAGCAAAGCAATTTCCATGTTGCTAAGGGTGCTCAATCCCAGTTATTGCGCATGTGATCCGTGACGCAACGTGGAGCTTCGCTTTTAAACATTATTCTGTAAAACTAACAAATGGTAATATATGGGGAAAAAACGGTAAGTCGTTTGATGAAAGCATATCGCTCCATGAACATTACTTCAGCGCCAATAATATTGGATAAACGCCGAAACGTTTTGAAACAAGTGTGTTTGGGTATTTGGTGTAACTCGTTAAAAGCCGATTTGTTTTGAGTCAGTGCGACAAACTAGATTCGATTTTACATAATCCAAACCACGCTGTGGCTTGTCTTTAATAGTTCGCATAGGAACGTTTATTAACGCTTCATTTATATCGATTAAAAACATTCTGATGATGCTCCTGCACTGCCATCTCAAGCTGTTGTTGACAGGAAGATCTTTTTTCAGTATTTTTTAAAGCAAAAGGGTGTTTTATTTTGCTCTGTAGCAAGTGGCAAGCCGGATGGCGCGTACGGTCCAATCAACCCCACACTCCTTTCAACGTACAAGTTCATTAAGGACTTGTTTTCAGAAGTCCGAGACCGGTTTCACGATGATTATATTCATCTTGGTGGTGACGAAGTTAGTTTTAACTGTTGGTAAGTTCATCTCCGACTGTCTGCGCAACAGCGTCATTCGCTGCATATTTTACACGAGTACCAACCTATCGGGTATATTGAGTGCAAACCCCAGCCTACGTTTTAACTTTCGACCTGAGCTCTTAATCGGTAGCTGGAATTTTTTTACTAAAACCAGTTCCGTCCTGGAGTTGTCCAAAAATAACTTTTACTGTAATTTACTATTTTCAGGATAATTTTCAGGATTTCGCTAAAATTCGATTGAACTTCAACTCTGGTATACTAATGACTGAAATGTTCATCAACTGGAATTTGTGGCCCAAAAAATTCTTAAACGTTTGGGCAAAGCGTTAACTCCGTAAATGCACAGATAATAGATTTCACTCAAGCCAGGGTTTGTTTAAGGAAAATATTAGTTACCAGGTATGGATCTGTAGGGACCCCATTTCTCTGATTCTAGGGACCCGATTTTCTTTGATTTTACGGACCCGATGATAATATTTTATCTGATTCTAGGGACCCCACTCGGGTCCCTAAAACACCTCTAAATAACCTGCTCAAGCTGTGAGAGAAGATGAATATATAGTTTTTAAAACGATTACTTCATCCTAAAAATTTCTCTCAACCGTTTTGTACACATGTGCGCGCATCACGCAAGAAGAAACATAACCTGCCGTGCTGAGTTGACCGGTGATTTGTGCAACACCCGCCACAGGGCAGTAACAAAATTTTGAATTGGTATCCTTCCACTAATAGAAGGGGTTGTCGATGCGCAAGCAGTGTCAACCGTAGATGCAAAGTCGGAGGCTTAAATTTACCTACAACTTCGTGTAACAATTCGAGTTCGCACTCGAGATAAAGGTCACATATCAAGAAGATGTCAATTTGCCGTGTTTCGTCCTGGATCAGATATAATGTGCACCTGGTAGATGCTTGTAAAGTTTACCGAAACTAAATCCTATGAACAACAGCTCTTCAAAGGTGTTGCCGCAGGTCCTTATGTAACTTATAAAATTCCAATGTCAAACCCTGCTCAGGAAACCTGGGTGGGACCACCATCCTGGGACTCCTTTATGTTGATTTCATATACTTAGAAAAAGATTAGAAACCTGTGTTTCCATCAGGGTTGCGGAGTCGGAGGTAAAATATCCGACTCCAACTCCGGCCTTTCCTAAATTTCCGACTCCGACTCATTAACATAAAGGGAATGAAATTTGGCTGTTAAAATCAATGGAAATCGTGGTGCACAGCAAGAAATCTCTATTTCAACAAAAGTTTCAAAAGATTGTACCATTTCAACAGGAATTCCCAATTTAGGGGTGTGATGTAAAAAATGATCCAACTGGGCATCCGGAGTCGGACAAAAAAATCCGACTCCCAGTGTTGTTAGGAATCCGACCCCACCCAAAAACCTCCCCGACTCCGCAACCCTGGTTTCCATGACTTTTCATGATTTTCAGAGACAAGTGGAATGGTTCCAAAGTTATTTTACAAAAATGTCCCTGAAAGCCTATACATAGAAAATTGGGGTATTACACTACCCATGGTTACTTTATGTGTAACAAATTTTGTTCACCTTATTACCTTAACATTTCAATGTGATTTTAAGTGCAGAACGTGTTTGGCCAAATATGACCACCGAAACCTCATACGTGAAGAGTCTTCCAACACTATGACTTGATATGAAAAAAAAAACGGATCGAAAAACCGCACGACGTTTTCTACGCACAAACAAAAAATCCCCTTTTGGGAGTACAGTTAATTAAATTTGTATGCTATGTATGTTTCACTACGCAGAATAGATTTTGTTGTGAAAGTGATTAAAAAAAAGCGTCGGGAAGTCAAAAATAGTTTGGTCCGGAAATAACTGACGTCACGTGTCCCAGGAAAGCGTGATCAAATTTTGGGTTGCATTACACCCATGATTTCCCGACCCATATAGCGTTTTAAGGTTTCCTAAACAGAGATTTAACCGCCCCTTTAAGTTTTTGCTGTCGGATTTCTATGAAAACGATATATAAGTTCTACTAGTGAATGCAGCGATTGGTTCAAGTCACCGGCAACAACGCGCGCAAGTCATTTCCTTGGACCTATCGATTAACTGAGCACAAGACTCAGGGTCTCAAGTGTCGGTTTCCAAGTTTTCGTTACGACCAGACCAAGCCAGTATCGAAGCGAGACCCTCCACTTCAGATGTGCGCGCCCCTACAGTTCGGCTGATGAAAACCTTTATATGATGCTTTTGTAAACATTCTTATGGTAATAAAAAGCTGAAAACGTTAATGCAGAACCACTCTAGACAAAACTACCCATATGCTTTTTGTCTAAGTAACCGAAACGACCGTTGGTGAGTTCAGGTTCCTGCCAAATGAATGTTCAAAAAGCTCTGAAAATAAAGTCATTTATTTCATCAGGGTATCAATACAGTACCCTTTATTACTATCGTGCTACACCAAATAAGTGGTCTGTTGTTTTAATTGATATTTTTGTGTTGAGTGACACGTTTGCTGAAAATTTTTTTACAAAACTGAAGAAACGCCTGAAACAGAATAACAAAAACATTTCAGATTTAAAATATCGATAAGATTCAGGATGCAGTAAAAGAAAAAATAAAACTTATGCAAAAATCTTTCATAAAAACCGTTTTGTAAATTTTGTTCAATCATTAAGCGTGAAGGTTAGTTTGATTAGGGCAAGTTTTTTGCAGCGTTTTTAGGCAATTTGGTGTTTTCTATGCTTTCGCACTCAATCAGGGAAATTATTGTTTTGTACATTTTAAGCTGCAAACTTTAGTGGCAGATTCGCTAGAACGTTTATTATTGTTTTGACAGCTTTGCACTCCGGTGATGCACAAATGCGTAAACGATTAAAAAAGCACCCAATCAACATACATGTCCCTGCTTAATTAAGGTTCAGCCACTTGCCTGCCTCAAGGCAGGACTGCCGGCCAGTATAATTCTATACGTAGAACTGGCGCCAAATGTACTGTTCATCGAAACTTGCGCTACTGATTTTTTCCAAATTTTCTTTGATTTTTTAACAATTTTGCTCGATTTGCCAAACGTGGTGGTTGCGGAAATGACGATTGTTTTTTCCCACGCTTTTGCATTTGATTTTTTCAAAACATGCGATACTTCTATACTCAAAACTCCTGCGATGTATCTTTACTCACAACTCTTAACTATGAGTAAACGATATCACTGGTGAAAATTGTACATGTAAACCTTAAAAGGAAGTCTAATCCGGACATCACCAAGTGGATGCAGATACACAATATCAGCAGCTATGCGCAACTGGAACAGGTTTACGTGCAACAAGTGATCGATATCTCTGACAACATCGGCTACAGCTACATTGTTTGGCAAGAAGTGATAGATAACGGAGTGAAGGTTTGTGGATTTTCCTTGGAAAGATGGTGCTTTGCTCGATGCAAAGAGGAAATAGTTTGATTCATTTAGTATAGTATCAACTGCTGAATCCAGATCACTACTCACTCATATGATTACTTCAAATGTAAAGTTACTCTATTTTTCTTGTGCAGATACGTTTGTCAGTGATGCAAAAATTATTTTTCTTTGGGTTTTACAGGCTAAAAATGACACTGTTGTAGAAGTCTGGATTAACAACCACCCAGACCAAGAGTTGTCCAAAGTGACAGGAATGGGCTATAGAGCTTTGCTTGCTGCCCCGTGGTACTTGGATTACATTTCATATGGCGAAGACTGGCCGAAGTACTATTTGTACGAGCCATCCAATTTTAATGGTAAGGTCGTATGTTCTGAGTTTTTTCTGAGTCTATCTCATTGTTTGTGAACAGTAAATGAAATGTTTATTCTTTTGTTCGAAATTGTTTTGTTGCGATTGCATTATTTGTTTTCCTGTGCGTTTAGTTCCAAAACAAATTGTTGGCATTATTTGTATGCAGTACTTCGTTACTTGTCTATTTTATGTTACCTTTGCAGCACTTTTACAACCTCCAGGGCGCTGGATCACCTGGCGTTTCCTCATTCATTTTATTTTGTGTGAGTTACTCCAAGTAATGCTTGGTTTCGTTTTAGGGACGGAAGAGCAGAAAAAATTACTAATCGGAGGAGAGGCCTGTCTTTGGGGAGAGTATGTCGATGCCACAAACGTTACGCCACGATTGTGGTAATCACATTATGATTTTGAATTAAATCCTGTTGTGATTTGAAGTGTTACAAATCTCGTTCTAGATTTGCCTATCAGTAGTGGTCTACCTCTTGGTTGGCGTTGTCAACGTTTGTATTCAGTATACGTAGAGCTTCATTTTTTGTTGGAGTCTCTCCGCAATTTTACATTCAACTTCGGTCTGTGTTTCACAGCAATAATCATCATTAGTTGATAGTTATGCTGTCAGCTCGCCATCTATTTCCTGCAACATCTCTTGTGAATGGCAGTTATCGAATTGGGAATTTGCATTTCTACGTATTTCAGTTTGCAGGGAGGTTTTTCTTAAAGCTTGCGTTAAAATTTTGTCTAGCTTCATGGACCACTAGGAATAGATTGGTTTATGTCCATCCAGGGTTTTCAAGGCATTTTTTAAGGACCAATTCGGGTCCCTAAAATTGAAATTCTGGGTTCGTAGAATCAGAGAAAATTATCAAGGGAAATATCTGCACGATTTTTCGGGTCCCTACAGGTTCATACCGGGTACCTAACATTTTCCTTAAAAAAAACCTGGTCTGTCACATTTCATTCATGATGCTCGTATGTTGAATGCAGGCCTCGCGCAAGCGCTGTTGCGGAGCGGCTCTGGAGTAGCGAAGATGTGAACAGTGTATCCGAAGCAACACCCCGTCTTCATCAGCATCGTTGTCGAATGAACCAGTGAGTAGCATTGTTAGCTCTAATAATCTTTGTCAATGCATCCGGTTGTTTGGAAGTCCGCACTGTTCTCCTGGCTGGACCCCAACAGAACTTTCATTGGCCGATTCAAATTGGAATCTAATCCGTTTACGACAACAAAATTTTATTCGACCGCTTTTCCTACTGCTTTGCAAAATGAAAACGTTTTTCCCAACTCAAAAGTCGAATAAATCGATCGCTGCGTTTGTGACTTAGCAGCCAGTTTAAGTTCGGACAACGGGAGTGTGGAACTGATTAATTACGAGAATGGTTTTTGAAAAATGTCTTTGCATCATTTCCACGTTCACCTAATGCTCGATTTAGCCGAAATCGTCAATACTCCGCGTTGTATTCCTCATTTGTAGATGCCTTCCTGCTGTTGTTCACTGCTCTGAACCGTGTATTGGCTCATAGCTTGCTGGTACGATCGGTTGACTTGCAATTTGCTTCGTACCATTGTTTTTCACATCACTGATTGCATTCGTTTGCAGGCGAGGCATTCCAGCTCAACCATTACATCCTGGGTACTGTGTGCAAGCGTGGGGACAGCCTTGACCTTCATGTGTCGTCTCAAACATGACGATTTTCTGGATCACATTACAACCTTAGCGTCTCGAGCACTCGATTCTCTTGAATTTTTCATTCACACAATCATTAAATCACCTACTGCGCCCGTTGATCCTTCGCTTGGATTGTATTCCCTTTCATTGCTTCCGCTGCTATTGCAAATATCGACATGCAGTTCTCGTGAGAAATGATCGGGAGGACAGTTTTGTGTTACATCTGGCGTTGCACGCCACGAAAGCTTATCGGCGTGCGTGACCTGTGTCTCACTATTGCAGGCAAGCATCACCATAGCCGCTAGGGCTTAGCGTATCTATGCACGAGCATCGCTGTAAAGCGGCCTGCTCTTACACGTTAAATCCAAAATTGGTCGTTTGTCTTGCTTGGCAAGTCCATTTGAGCAAACATGCCCGACACGCTTCCCGTGTGTTGATGTCATATTGTGTGCAATCAGGCCCGCAACCAGAGGGGGGCAATCGGGCAATTGCCCCCCCGAAATTTTTAAAAAAGTATGTATTTGTTAGGTACAGCAACAAGTTACATCATTTGCCCCCTGAAAATATCAGTTGGTTGCGGCCCTGTGTGCAATTATCACCGAAGATTGTGTCCAGTCGTGACGCTCATCAAGATTTTAGCAAAAGATTGAACAATAGCAATTGCGCCTGTAGCAACGGGGGTCATTCGGTGACACATTCCATCACATTATTTTGTGCCCCCAAAGACTGTTTTAGATTTTCAACAACGAATGCGCATCGTGAACTTATTCATTGCGTCGATGAAATTTATATCCCTCTTGCAAGTCGCTTCAACCGTAACGCAGTGTTCTCGGTCTCATCGCAGTGACATCTTGATTACATTGTGAATATCAACCACATTTTAGCAACGTGTGCAGTTATTCGCCGGGTAATAGCTGACGTATAGTTGTTACACCGGCAGCTTAAGAAGCAGAGATTGTTTCCGCTTCTGAATAGAAAACGTTGGCGTTTGTCGGTCAAGTTGGTTTCAATAGCCGTTGAAACTTATGCTGTTACACCATTGTTTTTTCTGTTTCAGCTTTACGCCCAGCGAATTGAGCCAATAATCACAGCATGTAGTCGTACGTTGAGAAAAGTCTTATTTTTCCATGTAGCAATGAAATGGTTTTGGTTCATAACAGCTGGCCAGCAAGCGTGGAAGTGCCTTAAGTGGTGTAGCCTACCATTTAAGGTTGTTGTGTACTTGATCCTTGGAATGCAATACTGTTGCAGTGTGGATATTATTTTTCGTACCAAATAATTAGAAGCAGCCTATTTTTATCGAACTACGCGACGTCAGTATGAAAGCTTGCTGGGGCCACGAACTTCAGCAGTAATACCCGAACTTATCAGCCAGTTGGAGTTCGCTTTCAGTCAAGAGCAAACAGGAATAGTGTGGAGGAGTTTCGGTTATGAAGATATTCCTTGTTATACAGGCCTTTATATATGTACTGTATATAACATTTGTTACGTAGTTATACGTCATACTCGTTGAGTGCAACCACTCGTGACACCCTTTTGGGAATTACCTTCTTTTCCAAGAATCACTTGCAGCGACACTGCAAGTTCCAGCAGATCTAAAAATTACGTGGTTTCTTCAATGAGTGAACTCCTGTATTAGCAGCATGTCTTCCGCTGATGCAAGTCATACACTTGAGTTTGTCAGTTGCACTCGCACCCCGTGACAGCAAATAATTTCACTAGCTACTGGTCATGTTTTTTGAATGATGCAAAAATTTCGTGGTGGAGTGCCATAGGCTAACCTTATATTTTCGTATAAATTAGGCTATATTCAATATAAGTGACAACCTGTGTATTTCACACGCACGACTTTAGTGCAGGCGCGTAGCCAGTGGTGAGGCAATTGCCCCCCCCCCAATTCGGAATATTGCACCAAAAATTTTCAGGTTTATCAAGATTTTGATATGTAAGCCAAAGAAATACATCGGTGCTAATCAGCGAAACTGCTTTAAGGAACCTATTCAGTGTCGATTCTAAGGGGGGCCTGGGTGGGCCATGACCTCCCCAGATGTTTGCTTGGCCCCCCAGTTTTTTTCTTAATTTCCTGTTTAAGTTCATTTGGTTGACATATACGTGAATAACTACAGTGGATAACTTTCAGCCAGCAATATTTTAAACGATAATCTAGATACCCTTTAGCCTGCATTCAATATTTCCCAAATGCATGATAAGCTGTGTTGTTGTTTTTCACGGTCGGGAAACTACAGTTGTTTGTGACGACACACACCTGGGTTTGCTCGGATCCTGCGTGGAAGTTAGTCAGACCGCGGTCATGGTGTTGAAAAATTCGTTTTGAAACTAAGAAACAGTCGCAGAAATTGCAAGCTTGATCTTTCGTGGAGCTGGATTATATTGTTGTCAGCAGATCGTTGCTTGTCCCCACAAGCAAAAGGTTTGTGAAAGCATTAGAAATTGGTTTCAGTTAATTGATCTCAATTTATCCTGGCTGTACTGCATTCGGCTGCCTTGTGTGTGTACGACTTCCAAACAATTTTCCATCTTATGTAAGTGGTTCGTGACTACAGTTTTAACTCTACCCACATGTCCTGCAACCTCATAGAATTTTGTACGGATTTTCTGCAATGATTCAGAAGCAATTCTTTCG
>JGI24158J21664_10001775_pt1 | contig 25010 bp, 12 predicted proteins | sample Ectturendosymbi3_FD_21664 | JGI IMG/M metagenome (IMG submission 21664) | reverse complement strand
ACTGAAGATGTGTAATACACGAAACTAGTTTCCTTACGCAATAAATTGCGATAGATTCGCTTGGTGTGGGTCACTGTTGTGGCTTTACAAATATTAATGAGAGGTTGTTTATGCATATTTGTTTAGATTTGGATGATGACGTCATCCCCTGGGAGTCGCACAATCCATTGGATTTTGTGGTTCAAAGTTGTTTTTGATTCTAGGCTACAATACGAGTCTTTAGAGGGTTTAATGGAATTTCTAGAATTTCTGGTTCAAAAGTTATGGCAAAATAAGCAGAAATTAATCGGTGAAATCCCCTGAAATTACTCAGCCATATCCTCAATGATTTGGGGTTTTCTGGCCTTATCTTGGGTACCGGAAACGCCAGGAAGTCGATCTAGGGCTCTAAAGCTTCATATTCCAGCGTAGAATACAACCGAATTTTAAGCCACCATTTTGGCTCATTGTCCGGATGATGACGTCATAAAAGAATAACCAAAAAAAGCAAAACCTACCCTCTTTCTGACGACACACACCGAAAACCCAAAATCCAAATCTCAATAGTTTTTTAATCAGTGCAAACTAGAACACTTCACGAGTCTTTCGAGGGTTCGAATAGCTCTCTAGCATGTTCACGCAGGGAGTTATCGCGAGCCGCACCAGCCGCCAGTGGAAGACTCATGCAGATTTTGCATTTTTGTGCACAACGGGGTTTTTGGGCCATAACTTTTGTTACAGACATACTAGAAGATCAATCAAGGGCTCTATAGACGCGGATGATCATCTAGTTTCTACAAAAGTTTGAACCAAAATTTTGGCTCATTGGATTGGCGTCCAGGGCCAGTCAAATTTGGTTAAAATTTTAAAAGCACCTCATCTTGTGACGTCCCTCCAAGAGAAACCCTAACCCAAAGGAAATAGTTTTTTTTAATCGAAACTAGAAGACTTTCCAAATCCGTAGAGGATTTGAACAGCTCTCTAACTGAATTGACTGGTGAATTATGGCGTTGCAAACTTGGGTAAAAATGTTCTAGCGGTGGTCCTTAGAGGGATGTGGGATTGCATCTTATTTCGAGGAATTTGGGCACACTAGAGGAATGTGAAACTGGTCATCTATATCAACGAAGTTTCATCGCAAACCCAGTCTGTTTTATACTGGTACTCTATTTATGAACCATTGCAAACGACCAAATGCTTCGCCAGGACAAAGAGAAACATGCGACATTTGAAATACGACACTGTTTCAATCAACTGGTAGCAGAAAACCACACTCAATTTTCTGAAAATTTCGTCTTGTAAGTTAAGATTCAAACAAAATGCATGACATGATTTGTCCAGTGCGTAAATACAACTTTGGAGGTTTCGCATTATCAAAAAGCAATATCGTCAGCGTACATCGCTATAAATATGTAATTGTCGATTTATCGGTTCCTTCAATGAAGTCAATACGGTCTGCAGCAATGTACAATTTTTGAAGAGAGAACAGGAACTTACAAGACTCCACGCTTTCAAGGAAAACGTGGGTTTAAAAGAGAACTATTATCGCACAGAGATACGTGTTGAACAAGTTTTAAAACAAATTATATACTTTGCCTTCCACTCAGTGTTTCCCACTGCGCAAAGGAACGGTTTCACCTGAATTTGGATGTAACAGTTTACAAAAGCGAATAGAGAAGAAGCAAAACTTTCCAACTTTGTTAAATAAATGCGTTTATTTGCATTTAAAACAAGTAAATTGTCAAGACCAGAAGGTCCCGGTTTAATCGTCCTGATCTCAGGTCAAAAAAACTCCGGAAAACCTTAGCTTTATGTCAATCTGAATGGAGTAATTTAACAGGGAAGAAATTAGGCTGGAAACTCCGCTTCTGCTAAACATTTTTAACAAAATTTGAGGACGAGCTTTGATCATGGCGAGTTTGCAACGCTTTTACTTCAACATTCATTGCAAAAGGTTGCAGATAGCGTCGATCAATTAATACAGTAGGTCCTCTTATTTTTGGCGTCTTTCTGATGTATGGTAAGAAAAACGCAACGCATATTTGTTTGTCTCTTAAGCAAAATCTTAATTTATTTGCTATAATACTCAACATACACCTTTTAATGCAAAAACGTTTATTAATACGAATGCTGAATGTGCTCCGTTCAAAATCAACTCAATTCCCTTCACCTATTTAATATTAAATGCATTTGCACAATTTACATATGATTTTGCAATGGTTTTGTCATCAAATAAAGTTTCAGTCCCAATACAGTATTTGCAAGAGAGAACACATTCATTCCTAACGATTAAACTACACTCAAAAGCTTTGCCAGGACCATTTCGTAAACATTGCGCTCATGTTCAAAAACATTTCCCACGCGATTTATTGCAAACAAATGATTCCACATCCATGAATTATTTATTATGGATGATATTCAGATGGTATGCAAAGTATCCAAAAAAATTGTTGTACCATTTGAGATGTATCTCTCTGATTAACAGTAAATTCCAGGGGAANAATTGCATAGGCCTCATTGTTCGCATTAGAACATTTTTGCGTAAAATATACTTGCAAGAATACAGTTCCACTGTGTGTGGATTTCAGAAGCNAATTTCACAGATTTTCAATATTTGTACTTAGACCAACTAAAGCTTCGCTCATATGCTGGGGTGGTCGTCACAAGTATACATGTCTCTTTGAGCTTTCTGATCCTTTTACAAATCTGTACTAAAGCTAGTGATTTTTACGGAGTTATTTCACAAAAGCACGTTGTACAGTCTTGTTGTTCACCTGTATTCCAGCATGCACCTAACACACAAACGCTTTTTTATTGAAGCAAACGTCATTTCTACACTCTGAAAAGATAAAAAATGTATTAAAACATGAAACAATATTTTATGTGTTTTCTGCGCATATTTGTAAAATTTGAAACCATCTGAAAAAAGATCATGTAAATACACTGAAAGACATGGCAAACTTTGGAGTTTGCCAGTTAAACCAACCTCTTCATAAACAATAATTTTATTGCCATATTTGTTTGTAATTCATACTGTTCTTACACATCTTTGCTGAAAGATGAAATGCTCATTTTCACTTCAAAATACACGTCATTTATTCCAACTTTAATAATAGAATGGAAAAGTAAAATGGAATAAAAAATATCATTATTTTTTCCAGATTCAATACAGACCACGTGATGTTTTCAGCTCAATTAGCCAAAGTTTTTTCTGACTTTTATCTTAACAGATTTTTCTGCGCTTGGCGGTTGTGTTGTTTGGACTGGATTTACTGTCAGACGAATGATTGTTCCCATTGCGATAGTATTAGCAAGTGGTCAATTTCCATTCGGTTACAGTTTTTTCGTGGCCTGGGGAGCTTGGATTCTCTCTGTTGTGGCTGCAATTTTGATATATTGTTTCAGACGCAGTAAGTACATTTCACACACATTTTTTGTAACGAAGCAGTGGAATGATTAAGTTTCCGCCTGACGCTGATGATAGTACGATAAATTAATATGTGAAAGCAATCATGAGTTTAACCACATTCTCAAAAAACAAATTTAAATTCAGCACAACGGCTGAAACAATGTTGTTAGCTGTGTATTGGTGGAGAAATGCTGTTGAAAATGACATGAGTGAAAACTTCTTTTGGAGAAGGTAAGCAAATGCAAATTTGTGCAAATGCGGACTGTGCCATAATCCATATGAATTCGTTCAAGTGTTGCATGAATTAAATTGTATGTAGTATTGAACAATCATGGCATGATGTGAATTTATGAAGAATTTTGCGAGTGCAGCATGTTGGGTGAATTTCCCTGCCTGGATGCTACTCTGCAGCAAAAAAGCACTCGTGCAACGCTGACGTGGTTTAAAACCAAAATATTTGCACTGTAATATTGAGCGCAGGCGACAAAAAGGTCTCGAAAGGCACTGAACATGGCTCGACGTTTCTTACAATAAATTACATCCCTGGTGCAATTCAAAATGTTTGTTCTAGTGTTAATGCACCATTGGCTTGAAAAAGAAACCGCTGTACATCGAGTTTGTTAAATATATTTCGTCAAAAAATTTTTGCATTTTATGACTTAATCTATTTCCTTTTTCTGATGTGTTTGTGCGTTAACTATGGCAGTCACAACTCTTCAAATATGATTACACGTATATTTTCTTCCTAACTAAGCAAACATTAAAAAGGTTTAAAAGTGACGCTTTGAAATTTCTGTGGTTGGTGCCATGTGGCCAAGATTTTTCTCAATTCCATAGCAAGTCATTTTGACTACCTGTTCAGTTTCCGTGGTAGTAGTATTGTCACCAGTAATTACTTTTATTCGTGTTCTCTTTTGTGATATTTGCCTTCCAAAGTATTTGCTACAGCTTTTTCATTTATTCCGTACTTTTCTAAGCTGCAGCAGACAGACCATTGTTACGGCGTTCGCAGAACAACAATATAGTTATGCCGAGATGTTTTGCAACAGTTGAAGGTCTTTGGCTTTTGCGTATGATTCTCGATGACGTATCTACATTTGGGGGTAAATTTGACGATTCACAGCATATACTCCTGAGTTAGATTCGGATTCTTTTTTCAGTTACGAATCTGAGCAGGAATTTTATGTTCTTAATCAATGCTCGTTGGGTTTCACAAATTGATGCCAAGTGCGGATGATATTTTCTATTAACGCTCTTTTATGAAATTTTGCTACTTTTCGCCCCCATGCAAAAATCTTTTTGGTTAGTGGGTTTTGCGGTCGAAGGTTAAGTTTCCTGAAAGATTTTCGAAATGCATTTCTTGGAATGGAAATGTCTCGTTTCATACTCTCGTTGATCAATTTCATATCTTTCCTCAGCTGTCCTTCAATTTGCTAAGTCAGAAAAAAGTACTTGATTATTTCTAAACTTATTCAGAAGTAGTAACACCACTTCTGGTCAGGCTGAATCTCGTTAGGGATTGAGATAGTTCACTGTTTCCGTGGTCACCTCACAGTCGAAAGGTTGGGTGATGGATCCATGACCAGTGAAACATCGACAAGCTCCCTAGGCAAGAGCGTCTACCTCAGCGACTCAGGCAGGAAATACAGTGTGTTTTTGGTCTGCTGCCAATTGCCATCACCGAAATCACTTTCCTCTGAACTTAAACATCAATAAAATCCTTTACTTGACAAAGCTGCTATACTTCCTTTGAAGAAAATGCTCTTTCCACTAGTGGTCAAAAGGTTAACTGCATCTTCAACTCTTACGAAATGTTAACGCAGACTTAAAGATGCAAAATTAAGTCAATGCAAATTTTTGCACATGCAATCCCAGCAAACCCATTTTATCACACATTCAATCGTCTGATTAAATCAATCAGACCTGCAAGTTTAAAAAAGTCGAAGAAAATCTTTAAGAAAATCTTTAAATCAGTCATGAAAGTTGACCTGGGTATGCATTTGCAATATTACAGTTTGTTTCAACATATTTGCGTGGAAACCACGACAACGACTGGATGTTTCGCTTTTGCGCTAAAAAATTATCACCACGTGCACTGCATTAGCGATCCATGTTAGAAGTAACAAGATAGTTCCAATCTGTGCATTTGCAGTATATAACAACTTTGAATTACAGTGCCGTATGTCATAGCTTTGAACTATACATGAAGCTTTGGTAAAAGGAGTAACTGATATCTCAATTGAAAATTTTCCAATAAATTAGAAAAGATTTTTACAGCGCCTTTCTCCTGAATTACCAAAAGAACCTACAGTATGATCACTGCAGTTCTATTTGCAATTCACTGATGATGATAACAGGAGTTATCGAAACGTTTGCAATATGTCGTTTGTATCGTTTTTTGGCCGTGATTTTCATTACAAAATATAAAAAGTTTTGCGAAAACTGTAATAGCTACGCGAAATAAGTTTTGTAGATTTTAAAACTGATTTTGCATACAACAGAAATTCGAGAGATACCTCACACGTCAGCTCCTGTGGCGCGACCGATGGTAATTCAAAATCAAATGATGCAAAGCACTGTTTTGACTGGAATTTAAGGAAAAAATGATCCTTAACAGTGAATGGAATTTCAGTCCAATGATAGTTTACGGACGGTTTCTATTCAGGAATAAAATTGTTTCCAGATAGACCTGTTTTAAGCTTTAATTGCAAACTTTCTTTGGTACTATTTTGTCATGAAAACAATGCGTAAATTATCACAGACTCAGGTTACACTGAAAAGCCAACAATTCAAGTGATGATATTCCAAGAACTGTAAAAAGCTTTATTTAGTGTAAATATATTGCTTTGCTCTACGTTATGTGATTTGTAATATTGCAGTGCATTATCTGCATGTCGCTTTGCGCGTTTGCATGGACGTATTTGTTGTTTGACGGACACAAAAAATAAATTCGTTGCTCTTCAATGCTGCGTTGAAACTGCTCTGTAATTTTGTGGAACGACATTCTAAGCGAGTGAATTTCCTCGAAGATCTGGCCCTTACAGGATTTGCCATAAGCCTATTATTTTTTCCTTCAAACATTGCAAAGCTAAAACACCGATCACAAATCTTATGCTTCTCTGTTCTAACGAAAGAAAAGTTTCATGCGAAACGGTTTTAGTTTTTTTAGTATTTCAAAATATTTTCACTGTAAGATGTCAACGTCCTCCAGCTTTTTCGTAGAATTAAAACAATCTGCAAGTTTTGCTCTTGGTGCAACTGACCTGAAATAATTCATAGCTGTCTTTGTTCAAACCAAGCAATTTTATCCATTGAAAAGCTCATCAACACCAAGCCAATGCGAACATGCCTTGTACATACGTAAACTGTTTGAAAATAAGCTTAGAAGAGCTTTAATTTTTTTAGCATGAGCACGGTCTGTTGATAAGACTGTTGATAAGACAGATGATTTCCAAATTCCGTGAATTTTTAAAATTTCTTGTGAAAAACACACGGCTGAATGTTTCTACATATTTTTTAAACGACTGCTCCACTGCACGTAAGCTGAAATCGATAGTGTCCTTTAAGTCTTATTTGGCATCACATGAAAACTAAAGAAAACTTTTGCGATCCAATCAACAGATCCGCTGCAGCTTGACGAGGCAGTGGTCATTTCTTGCGATCATTAACAACGTCATGCAAATTTGTAGCTGGTTCTTGACAGAAGAAAGCATTTGTGATCAACGACATCTGCTTTCATGTTTCTGATAAGCAAACTTCAGCAATCGAATTTGCTCCTTTTGTTGTTCCTGAGAAGGTTTGCATCACCTTGGACATATATGGAGGTTTCCTGTAAATCTATTTTTGAAATCAATTGCAATAAGAATAAGTTCACTCATTCACTCATCAGGTACAGCTGCGTTAGCCTCGATGCAGCAAATTTTTTATGGTTCAGTTGTTCTACGTCCAATTCTAACAAGAATCTGTTCCGCAAGCGGGAAGGGAGGAGCAGGAGTCACTCGGTGTGCAGGCAGGAGAACCATTTGCTGCCTGCCTACACCTTCCTTCCAAAATTTGGTTGTAGTACAGCCGAAGAGCTTACTTCACAGTAGCTTTTCTTAAAGATCCAAAAATGGTTATTAAGAATAAATGTAGCGCCCGTATGACCTTCTCTCACGTGACAACCAAGAATTAAAAGATCCGTCACTGGATGGATACTGGGCAATGAAATTGGATGTTTTACAATCGTATGTAGTTAATCGAATATTATGCAAACGGCCTCCAAATTGAAAAATCCCATCTACTAAGTATGGCCTCAATCTTTGCAGTTCTCGCAGATTTGGGTGCTTTTTCAACTGATCAACGAACAAAGGCATCATATGGAGAAATTTCTGCACATTTGAGCAGAACTTTGAGCGCCTCGATACACACCTCTTTTTCTTCGAAACAAAAGATACCCATTGCTCCATTCGCCATTTCCGTACAAGTTAAAGCCCTTCGATGCGGAATAGAACCTTTATTTACTCTGGCTCTGAAAAACTGCCAGTATTTGCAACCATGCAACTGATATCTGGAGATGGACATAGTTTGTGTAGCGCCGACCAATGGATAAGTAATGTCATTTTGTGGGTCACTCGATGTTGCACACACGTTGACTTTCTTTACCCCCGGTCGCCTTTGAAGTTCTCCAAAAACCCAACTGTTTCCGCCAATGGCTGTCATGTTCATATAAAAACTAGAGCCATGGAACCAAATGCCTCACTAAAACCAGTCCCACGAAACTTTTCAGGAGAAACACCACGGGACGCCAGGTTGGCCGGGTTTTGTGCGGAAGGGACATATTTCCACCGTCGCAACGGCGTAACCCTGGAATGCTATCGCGGGTCTCCCAGACCCGGGTCAAATGAGGTCATGCACGTTAAACTGCGGAAGCGGAAGTCGGCGGGCTTTGAACTCTTCAGTAGCTTCATGTTTTTATGTGACTAATAATAGGTGCGATTGCGGTCATCCACGCTCTTCTGGATTTTGCAAGGGAGAGAGTTCGTCACGAGTTCGGGTCTTGCAGATTCGACGATAGTATTAGTGTGAGGTGGTGGGGCGCGCATAACCCCACTATAACGCAGCACTACAATAGCGTCAGTCGAATAAACGACTCTGCTCAAAGAAATGTCTGTTTCACAAGAATAATAAACTACCGTTCCTAGTTTTGCAGCCAAAACAGCCGCAGTTAACTCCAATCTCAGTACCGCCACAAGTTTCAATGGGGCGACCCAGCCAATAATAAGTTAACATTGCACACAGTCTTCATAAACAATATGAACATAAGTGCAGCTTTATAACCAAGGGACGAGTCATCGCAAAACACATGCACCTCAATACATTTTACTTTCTGCCCAAGAGCCGTAAACTTCTATCAAAGGGCATTGCCTCCAATTGAAAGAGAGCCTGCATCAACCTATCTCATTCTTCCTCGCCCACACCGGGACGGGGAGCGGTTCATCCCGTAGTGGAGCCCCAATGGGCATGTCTCTTGCAGAACTCTCCTAGCAGACGAGATATATTAACCCAAGATGCCAAGTGGGTCGTAACACTTCCCAATTATTGACAAAAGTCCGCGCCTAGTAGTAAACAGTTTTTGCTGAACGTTTATTTTTACTTTTGCTAAACGTTTGTTTTTACAATGGCGCAACTGACAATGGTGCAGGGGTCCCTCCCTGCAAGCTAAATGTAAAAACTGGCCCACGCTTAGCTTATATTTCAGTATTTAGCATTTTTGTGGTTTTCAATAGGTTGTGTTTCTTTGCGTTTTTGGAGTGCTTTTCGGTGATCTCGCATTTAATATGGACATCCATATCCTGATTTAATATAATTTTTCAACTCTTTCTCTGAGTTTTGGCTAGTGGCCCCCTATTATGGACAGTGGGCCACCTTAGCTAAGTTTTACCAGCCTGTATCAAAACTCTAGTTACGCCACTTCCAAGTGTCTTATAAGTTGAGTTTATTGGCGAAAGAATCAGATAATTTCATTCAAATTTAAATTGAAGCGCAGGACACCGAAAAACACATGTTAAACAGACCTCGAAAATTTCAAAATTTTCTATCACGGTTTACAGTTGATGGCAGAATTATTGAGATATTTAAAACAGTTACATTTCTAAAAGGGGTTGCGGTCTGCTAGATAATAATCAACACAGTTCCGCAGAGGGATGGGTCGCAATCGGCATCTATCGTGGCTTGTCCAGTTCCGGAATGACCTGAGCATGACAGAGAAAGTGTAAATCCAGCTAAAATGAAACTCTGCCCGGGCTTCCATAATCCGCTTGCATCCAAGCAGACAATTGTTTGCTTTGCAGTAGTTCGTATTCTGATGCCAATAAAGCCAAATTTCCTACTTACGTAAAGACCAGGCATTTTAACTTTCTCTCCAGATGGTTAGCTTTGATCAAATTTTGAAGTGCGAGGATAAGCTTTGCAATTCAGCAAAAGCTACTTACCAAATTATGTCTTTTCTTAATCGCTATTATCTCAGTCGCTATCGCTTTGATGTTACTCTACGAAATGTAAGTAAGTTGACAGATATATTTATTGTGCAAGTCACAAAACTGAGTCTAGACAAAACAACGAAAGTCTGCCCAGTGTAATTCGTTTGCAAAGATTTCGGTGGAACTTTCTAACGATCTCTTTAGGTCATTTTAAGGAAAATTATTTAGGGAAAAATCTTAAAAATTAAAAAATTTGTAGAAAGCTGCAGTCGAAGGGAGCAATGTAAAAATTTATTTTCTGTGAAAACAGCAAAACGATTCTTTGATAAATATCCATCCTTTTGTACTTTGGTTTCATGAAGCGAATTCAAGAATTTTAAGATAAAGGAGATTTGATGGGAAAAACAACCGGAGAATTGTTTGCCTTGTTCACTCGAGAAACGGGGTAGTGCAACGTACGACCTCTCATTTTAGCGTAAAGTGATTGCGGGAAGTTCGCTAAAGCAGTAAAGGAATTGCAAGGCCTCTTGGATTTTCATTCATGCGTGATCGTTGCAAGTTCTTTCTTTCCCACAAAACATTGAGAGCAACCGGTAAGACCAGGTGTCATACAGTGCACGGTGTATTGGGCAGTTGGATGTGTACATGCACACGAATTCTAAAAGGCCAGGAATAACTTCAACCGGACTTGAGCTTTAAGCTGTCAGGAGGACCAAATCGAAAATTGCACAAAAGGTTTTGCTTACCTGCGAGGCCGGCACAATCCATTCCAGCGCCCTAGGAAAGATCCGTTTTCAACGTCCCCTTATAGCTTTAAGAAATGTTCGCTCGTGACCTCATCCTATTCAATCAAGCTCGGCACGACCTCTGCAAATTTGTCTACTGTTCTTGGCAAACTTAAACAAAACGTTGTTTCTGCACACATTAAAATTGCAACACCCTCACCCAAAAAAACAAAAATTAACTTTTTCCGTTGAAAACAAAAAATCTAGCATAAGCCTCAACGAAGAAGGTCCACATGCACAACACGCTCGTGAACGCCACCATTTTGGTTATGGTGGGTATCAGTTGCCAGGGATCTGCAGAAGGGNGAGAGCAAACGGGGNAACTTTCCCGGCCATGCAAGGTAGGGGGCATCCAAAGAGTGACATTACAAAAAATACATTTCAATTAAAGGCTGTAACCAGACGCTCCTTTGCATTGTAAGGCTTCTAACAAATGCTGCGTGAGTCTGATGGGAACTTGCCTGAGGGCAAAGGGAGCAAGCAAATATATGTTGAGTGACCCGAGAAAGTGATGGAGCATTGCTATCTTCATCCTAATGCCTTGCACACTCTCTCTCCTTCTTTCGTAGTCTTGGCCAATTCCTGCTAGCCTATTGTTAATCTGCTGCTTACAGTCTTCAAAATATCTCTTGATTCTCTCTAGAGCCTGGGTTCTTAATCTAGGGGACGTGAAAGATTCGAAAGAGGAACGAGAATGTGGCAGCGACATATTGTTGAAAAGTATTGAACTCCCTTTTTCCATCATTGGTAAATTTATTACCATTTCACTATAAACGCCGTAATCAAAACAAAGCGGACAGTATGTTTGGTTGTGTTATTAGTGGCGATGCGCATTGTGCCACAGGCGACGATTTGGCGACAGACTCTTCGTTTTCAATTGTTGTAAAAACGATTCTAACTTTAACCAGGATTGAAAGAGAATGCCTTTCAGTTGATGTAAAAATGAAGTAAAATGCAATGGTTTTCCGATAGGAGAACTCATTTGGGAAAGAGAGATTCATAATTGTTTGTGTGGAACTGAATTATTTATATGTTCTCGATAAGAGAAGTTGCTTCTTCATCTACTTTAATCCTTATATCCTTAACTATTTCTTCATAGTTCAGAAAAAAAAACAGAGAGGGCAGTATCGTACAGTGTTCCCTCTAAGAAAGTTCTAAGACTGAGCAAATATTTGTTTTGTTGCGCATGAAGCGCATGCAATTGCGCAACCATGCAGACACACAACCAGTGAAGCGTTTCAAGCGTTGCGGCCCGCAACCCATGTTTTTCTGGCCCTGACAGCACGCCATTGATTGACTTGGAAGTACCCTAGGCAAGACCCTTTCCAGCGACCACTTCTCATATGCAAAGATTCGTACTCTACATATCATCACGTTGTACATTACGCAAATAAGGACGTTTGTTGTACATTAGGAAAGTTTATTAGATGAAAAAAATTTATAACAAACTGCGACATAGCTTATCTTGAATGTGAAATTGAAATTAATACGAAAATTATCAAGTCCTCTGGAGCAAACCTGAAATAGTGCAGTACCTACGTCTTCACATAAAACCCATGAACACGTGTTCCATTCACTTTCATCATGTCCATTTACTTTTACTTGGTGTACGTTCGTCACTTTCTGAACCAAACAGTTGTATTTTTGGTCCTTTTTGGAACCCCCTTTCACCCAGCTCCCTTGGCAGCCGCCTAGTTCGCCTGATCGTTGCGCCAGCACTGCCTACCTGTCATCCACCTGCGGAAGGGCTGCAGACTGCATTGCACTCAACCTCTGTGCATTTGCAAAAGGGAACGGGGTTAACGCAGGTAATGTCTACTCGAGGAAACTTGACAACTAAACATAAGCAGGAATACAGCTAAAGTCAGATAAATGGAAACTGGAGCATGACAATTTCCATCAGTAAACAACATCACACTTTAGGGGGAACACTGATTCTGTGACGTTTTGTGAAACATGGAGAGATCAAACACATTGCAATGTCATAAAATTGTTCACCACTTTCAACCACAAGGCCTTCTAAAATTGAAAATACTTTTGACATTTCATTTTGAAAACGTTTGAACCACGTAGTGATTCCGAGATTTCGTCAGAGTTCGAAGTTATTTACGTGAGCCTAGTAGAAAAACTGCAAACGTGTCCATTTTCAGGAACCTTCCCAGTATCGTAGCCAGCCCAAAATTTTCGGGGAGCCAGATATGTTGACTTTAAGATAGTCACAATGTTTGGTTGGGGACACCGCCTCTCAAATCACAAAACGACAAAATATGCGGGAAATTTTTTTGGGGGAATGGCGCCCTTTGCCCTCCCTGATTACGCCTATGAACCTGCGTACAAATTGACGGAATCCGCGCGACCACGTCTAATGAACTTCTTGCTGTCAATCAAAAATTATTTAGTTTCCAAACTGGCGTGCTAAAAAACACCAGGCTCAAAAATGTTGCAAAATAATCGCTAATGTTCAGAGGGCAAAAAAATTACTGAAACCATCCAAGTGAAAATATAAAAATGTTTTTCACCCTTCAGCTGCTGCAGTTTTTGAGGCAAAGATCTACTTATTTTAGACAAGGCACTCCTAGCTCTATGTGGTTGTTATGTTACTACATTTTTTCCCAACCGTTGTGAGGCATACGTGTGCTATGTCGAAAAACAGAAGTGTGTTACTTGCATTGCACAATGATAACAACTTTCCCAAACCTCTTGAATTTCTCATGAATTTTGCAAGGCAGTGGTTCTCCTCAACCGCCAGTCCGAGGACCGGTACCGGTGTGCGTAGATTTTTTTGCCGGATCGCAAAACAACCTGTATTTTCCATCAACTAACTGAAAACGTTTAGCGTTCATGCTAAATGCGGTAAAACCTTGGTCAATAACATGTGATATGCAATTAAACAAACTTGTTTTTTTTCGGGGTGGATGCTGCACTGGTGGCGAGCCATTGACAGCACAACGCGCGTTTCCTTGCACTCATCCATAACGTCGAGCAGAAGGCTGGACAAGACGCGTGTACTATTTTTAGTCGTCGGTGCAACCGACAGGTAATCGACGCTAGTTTGCCTACTTTGGTAGCATGTACTCAACCAACTGTACCACTTAGCCGGCTTAGCCTGGATGGTACATGCAAAATAAAATCATTGTGCAGTCTTTCGTTCTAGAGAAAGCACAGTGGCGGCTATTGGTAGTAAACAGGTTTTTAAAGATTTATTTTTGGTTACCGCTTATAAATTTTTAGAGAGTGTTGTCTGAAATTTTTTACCATAAACTTTATGGTACACCCCTGGAAGTGGCTCTATTATATATATTGCGGAAGATTTAAAGTGCAGCCAAGAAAGCAACAGGAAATTTTGCAATTTTTTTTGCAAGGACATTTTTAACAAAATATTTTGCAATTTAACAATTGATGAAATGAGTTATTGCTACTCGGGAATCTTGCACATAAGATTTGTGTCAAAGAATTCAAAAAGCACATACATACATGAAGGTCAGTGGCCCAAAACGTTTGGGAAGCCTCATGTGTGGACAACGTGAAGAGACTTTGTCTTCAAAACACGTCGAAGCTTCAGCGCTAGTTTTCAACGACTGACATACTTCATTAAACCGTAACCGACATCACTAAACCGTGACAACGTTGTTCACAGCCTTACAAGCGCGAGCAGACGCAGCTCAATTTGCGAAAATGTATAGCACAACATCCAACCTCACAAAATTATCACTTTAAACCAGTGTTTCCCAACATATCATGGTTTGTGGCCCCTTTCCGAAGACTCCCAACACTTGTGGCCCTCTGCTCATCAATAAAATTACTTAGCTTTGTTTTAGGTTTTGCAATGTCCCGCCATAGTTATTCAGTAGTGGTCTCTCATCGATATCCCCGGAGAACCGCTCCGTGGCCCCAAAGGGGGGCCGAGGTTTCCAGTTGAGAAACTCATGATCTAGACTTCAAAGGCATTTTCAGGCCAACACAGGCTATCAGGGTGATTTCCTCGACTCCGAGATCATCATGAGTGGCAACAGATGGCTGCTGAATAGTGAAACTCTGATGATTAAAGAAATAATGTCAGAGTTCAACACAAACATCCTTCGATACCATCAGTGGTGTGTTCAAGGGGAGGCGAGCGAGGCACTTGCCTAGGCCTCCCCTTTTATGGGGCCCCTCGAGGTATTTTGCACGTAAAGTTCCTCATTTTTGGTTAAAAACTATTATCCGCTCAAATAATATTTTCCCAAGCAGATCATAATTAAGTAATCTGATTTCAAAGGTCCCCAACAGCAATACTAATGCCTACATACTCTGCTTTCAAAGGGACCCTCAACAACAACTGTAATGTGAAAGTACTGCGCTTTCATAGAGGCCCCCGGTAGCAACTGTAATGTGTACTTAGTTTTCGAAGGGGCCTTACACCAACTGTAAGTTCTAATTACTTTGCTTTCAAAGGGGCCCACAAGAGCAACTGGAATATGTAGGTAGTCTTCCTTCAAATGAGCCTCGAACCGCCACTGTAATATGGAAGTAGCCTATTCTGCTTTCACAGGGCACTCACCAGCATCTCTAATCGGTAAATAAGGAAAGATTCAAACCAAATTCGATACCTTGAAAAGACTGTGGCTCAAATTTTGTTCCAAAAATTTCTGAAAATATCTTATCACGTAAGAGCAAAAATGTATACCAAATGATGATTTTTTTCAACCTCAGAGAATGAAGCTTCTAATAATTTAATGTTGACGACTGTGAAATAGAGACTCCTGCTTTAAGAGCATAGGTAGTGCATATGAAATCCCAAGAGGTTTGTTGTGTGCAAATATAGACCTGTTTTGTAGTCCACCAATTTGTTTCAATCTCAATTTACTTTTTTGATTGTCTATAGTAAATTGCAGACAATATTCCTTGTTTCATAAAACATGTTTACACTGGTACGTTTTTGCAAACGCTACACAGAGATCAAAAAAATTTCCAGCCAAAATTGCCTGAAAACTAACACTAAACCTAACCACTATTCGAAACTTTAACACTGAAACCAGCTCCACCACCTACCCCTAATCATTCCCTAAGCGGCATAGAGAAGTGCAACCGTGTCCCACATATTCCTTTTCTAGGCTTGATAAAAAGGTCTTAGCACGGTTGGATAAGTATGATGACGTCATAAGAGGGCCCAATTTTTAGCTTTGCCTCGGGCCCCGCAACCCTAAGTCCACCACTGGATACCACAACGCATTTTTAAACTGCAACATTTTTTTATGCATCAGTGGTGACGCCACATGACATTACAACCGAAACCACTGAATCACGTGACAGCTACACTATGCGCCCTCTACTCAGTGCATCCACAGCCTCTACCGTTTTCGCTTGCGTTTTTAAGTCGCGCTTATTCTCCCTCCTGGTTACAAGGACTTGCGGCAGGCTTGGTTCTGAATATATGTTACCGTATGAATCATAGTAACCGTGTTAAGAAAAATGTCTATCTTGGCGTACTGCTTCATTAGCTTTGGCCGATAATTCAGTATTAAAAGCAAATAACACCTTGAAAACGCTGTGTAAATATGCACGACTTGTGCAATCACCAAAATGACTTTTCGCACAGCTCGCTTATGTTCAAGCAGGAATACTTACCTAATAAAGGAAACATTTTAACGTTGTACCGGAAAGCAACTACTACGACAACCAAGTTCGTTAATTTGCAAAATACTGTGATTCAAACCATTTTTTCGATAAAAGTATGCGTGCCTGAAGTAAGAGTACGTTTTCTTAAAAAATCTTTCTAGGTTTGAGGTTATTTCTGAATGCAGTTGCTTTCAAGGATTTCAATAGGTAAGTGCTTTATGTTAGTACAATTAGGCAGCAAAATGATAATTTCATAATAAGCTTACGTTGATAACTGAAGGAAAATCATACAAAAAAACAAAAGATTTTAAGGGTTTGTAGAATAAGTTGAAATGCAGTAGGTTGTTTTAAAAAATCTTCCAAATTTATTTCGCTACCAAAAAGGTAGGTTTGTACGAAAGTAAGTAACAAGAAAAGGTGCCTTTTTCTTTGCTAGTCTAATCTGTTTAATACACTATCATAGAAATATTTTATGTTATGGCGATTACGACTAAAGTCTTGAAAGAAAATCAAACGCAAAACATGAAATCTCCTACTGTCTGAAATCAAGTGGAAAACCTTTCTAGTCGAACAAAAATCCAAGAACTATATGCTTGATATTACTCAAAACATCTTTTTGTCAAAAGTGGTGGTGGAAACACCATGATGTGAAAGTGCTGACATGTTTTGCATGTTTTGGGGATTCTGAAGGGTGATTCCATCTTGCTTGACCAAAAGCCCTGGGCTTGGCATGCCACGAAAAACCCTATTACAGATATCATCTTGCTGCTAATCCTCGAATGCAGTTATGAGCTATTGTTGTGAAGTATGAGAGCAGAAGATAAAAGGTACAAGTTGATTTTTGGCTGAGTACAAAATAAACTCATTGGAAAAGCCATCGACAGAAAAGCGTTACTGTTTTTTATGCCTGAAAGTAATGAAAGAGTGAAAAAGAGCTCTGTTTGCCTGTTTCTACAGTACACTGAAAATTTGAACTGCAGCCAAAAGGTGACAAAGGTTCGCAAGAAAACTTGTAAAGCAAAGTGCATGCTACCATATTTCCAGGGTAGTGCTTCGAATCAGGACGAAGTAGAATAGTTTTCACCTGCAGGTTTCTACAGTATTGCACAGATGTCAAATCAATTGACAATTCGCAGAGATATTAGCTTGATATCTGTAATTCAATTGATACTCTTAAAAAGTGACAAAAATGATAAGAAAATAATTATTCACTATTTGTAAATAGGCGTTCATAAATGAAGCATGGCAAGGCACATACAACTAAGCTACGTTTTTAGTGTATAATATCTCATGAAGTACTATAAAAAGCAGGGAATGTACAAAAAGATTTAAGTTCTGAAAATTAGTACGTTTCTTTGTTACATAAAACTGATTCACCGTTTTGTGGACGATTGGACGTATTTCAGATCGAGGCATCAGTTTTTTGAGAGTTCAATCTTTGAAACTACGTAGTGAAGTCTTGTCTCCAACATTATTTTAAATTTGCTCTGTTCTACTATGAGCAACGAGGACAAAAATCGGTGGTTGGAATGAGTAAACCTTAATTTCATATACAAATATTCTGCAGTATTTTATTTCTGAGTTTTTTAAACGCAGTTTTGCAATTGAATCAATTGAAATGTATTTTTGCAGCTTTACGTGAAGCGTAATCGCTTCACAAAAGAGCGTTTTGTGCATATTTGATCAAAGCATGAGTGATTCTCTGAACGTGGAATCTCCACTAAAAAATCAGAAACTTTTTCACGTTTGAAATTTGTAGAGAATGTTGTCAAATACTTGATAAGGCGTAAAATTGGGAGCAAAGTGCCTTCAAAAGCAAGGTTGACAGTTTTTCATGTTGTCTTTAACATACTTGATTTGCCAAATAATTGGCGGAAATCAAAACCAAACAGTTGGCAGGTACCCATTTTGCACAGCTGCGGCAACACAAGTATAGCATTATTAGCACGTTTGTCACTATAACGAGGGCCGGCGCAAGCCATTCCAGCTCTCTAGGCAAGATCCATTTACAGCGCCTCCTCACAGGTTATGATACCATCTTGCTCAATCAACCGTGGCACGATCTGTTTAAACGTAGACAAACACATTCTCTTTGCAATTTGCGCATCTTTAATTTACTGGTACATCCTAGGCAAGGTCCATTCCAGCACCCGTCCACCAAAAAAGCTTTTAAAGGACGATTTTCTTGCATAAAACTAATTTATTGGATGCATGCCGAGTTTATTTGAACAAAAATTCATCAAAATGTTATCTACACAAGAAACAGGCGTTGCAGCATTTACGTAAACCAATGGTATTCAACGGGGGTGAAATCGTCCACAGGGGCGATTTTATGCATTATGCTTTCTTTGTGATAACTACATTGTCCGTTTATTTCGTTAGCATTGAAATATTTTCGGGGCGATTTTGTGATTTACCAGATTTGGGGGGCAATTTCAGTTTCCAGAGTGGCGATTTCTGCAGGTTAGAATATACTCAAATTCTGAATTTATTTCAATATAAGAACTACATTTGCAACTTTGGAACCAAATTATTTGACGCAGTTTCGACTCTATGTTCCGTAACAAAAGTTATAAAGCGCAATAGGGCTTGTGATGCACAGTAACAAACTACAATAATATCGTCCTGTGTAACGCTTCACTGCGCTAACTATCCATTATCCAAGGCCAAAGTGTTACTGGTTGGGAGCCAAACATTGCCGCTCTGAAAAATTTTCAGGTGGCCTATATTGTAAAGCCTAATGTTTAAAGCAAGGTGAAATAGTGGGAAAACTGCTGCAGTAAGTAGGCATATCAACACGCGCGGAATCTTGGACTTTTCTTGCATACAGTTGAATAGCTAAGTTCGTTATAGTATACAGTACTTATGTTGGTTGAAAGCGACGAATTGATACATCCATCGGAAAATACGTAATCTGCCGAACTTCATTTCTTAAAGAATAAATATTTCGTTTTCATTGAAGATACTAAAAATGGTCCAACAATCACAACATCGCTACCACTGAGTCATCACATCAACTTTTGCTACGATCAAGAATATTAATCAAAAGTTGTGATTTAAGTTTAGCCTAATTATGTTTCGCCGTGAACTGTCATATATCTCGCTAACTGTATGTGATCATTATCAAAATTGCCTTGAAACAAAACTTCGTAGTCTTCGGTAGAGCATTGCCAAAACATTGTTTTGTAGTCAAAACACGTCACAGTCCGTTATCTTTGGTTCGTAACTTAAAACTAAGTGTCTTGTATTGAAAAAATACGTGCATTTGCGCAATGAATAATGCAATCGTCTTGACATTTACAAGACCGTGGAAACGCCATACGACTTAAACTTACCATCCTGCAAGCTGCTTTAAAAAAATTGCAGATAAAAAGCCAGGGGAAAGGTTCTCAACCGTTAGAACCAAGTGGTTTTAGAAATGAAAACATTTTTGTCAAATACATTTGTTTTGTTTGTTTTTTTGTGATAACCAGATTGTCCGTTTATTTCATTAGCATTGAAATATTTTGGAATCAAAAAAATAACTTAGCCAACACTGAACTCATAAGTGGGGGACGATTTTTGAGCAAAATTCCTGAAGGGGGGCGATTGAACAAAAAAGTTGAAGACCACTGACATACACAAAAATTCTAACATAGCCCTAAAAAAACATCTTTTGCAGTCTGGTGTCGTAAACATCAACGAAGTTCTACATGGACAACAAAGCTCTGACGTTTGCGAAGGTCACCAGTGTTGGTTAGGTTGCGTGCCAGCTGGTATCTCTTTGTTACATAAATTAAAGTGGTTCGTCCTAATCTAAAGCTGACTGGTTTACTAGGCTACGAACACCAGTAATGTTGGATTTCGGCAGCTTTTCCTAATCTGACTACATTTGATAAGTGAAACATGATTTAGTGACGGCTTCGGCATAAACCTACTCGGGTGTAAGCGCCGCAGCCAGGAAATATCAAGAATCAAGAAATGAAAAGAACATAGGTGGTAACCTTAAAATTTTGCAGTGAGCTTGATAAAGTATGGCCTGGAGGGCATGCTTTGCAGGCCCTGACAGCAAACCATTGATAGACTTTTGAGCACCCCAGGCAAGATCCATTCCAGCGCTCCCACCACTACTACACAAAGATTCTTACTCTACTTATCACATATATTACGGAAATACGAAGGACGTTTTGTACATTACAAAAGTTTATTAAATAAAATTCAAGTCAAATTGCAACATAACTTGCATAGTATATGTGAAATTGAAATTAATAGGAAAAGCATTAGCCCTTTTGCAGCAAACCTGAAATTGAGCGGCACCTCTACCTTCTCATAAACTGCGTGAACGTATGTTTCATTCACTCTCATCATGTTCATTCCCTTTCTTTGGTGTACGTTCGCCACATTCTCAACCCTAGGCAGCGGCCTAGTTCGCCTAGTGGTAACGCCGACTCTGACTATAACAGCGCAGTGTATCTTTGCTCCTTATAGTTGCAAAACACAACAGGGTGCTGGATCGACCAACCATGCGAGCTTTTCGCTTTTTGAATCTGTTTGTTTCAAGACATGTTTACTATTTAACTTCAAATAGAACTCAAGTTAAACAGTGCTGTAAATTCGTTCGAAACGCTTTAACTGCATGCAGTGTTCCCCCTATGAAAATTTCACATTGAGGAAATATTTGTTTTCGTGCGCGTGCAATTGCGCAACCACGCAGACACAGAAGGGAAGGGCGTTTTATGGGGTAAAAGGGCTATGCGCTATACACACGATATTAAACTTGGGACGTTGCAGGGGCGCGAGAATAAGAAATAACCGCGCTAATGGTCTGGTGTTCGTTATACTGCGCATTTGCGCTGTTGCACCTTCTTTCCAAGGAATATTGCCTGTATGTTGCTTTTGATACTGGTTTGAAACACAGACGTATTTTAGGTGTTACTTTGGTTTTCGCATATTTTGACAATGACTTCGTTTTTGTATGGAACATCGAATTGGCGAGAGAGAAAAGTTCTTTGTAATTTCTCGGCTGGCTTTGTTTGTGGTACTTTTTTTTCTCATCCCTTTGTCCTTGAAGCTGAACAAACATTTTTTATTGATTAAAATNAAGTCCTTCTTTTAATAAAATAGAAAAACAACTGCATCTTTTGCAAGATATTGAAAAATCTTTGCTGTTTGTTGATGAGATTTGGTACAACCAAAGATAAAGCAGGAAAACTCTAGACAAGGTATGTTCCCGCCATAAATTTTTCAATATTCAATAACGGACACAGTAAAAATATTTAATGGATTGTCTTTAATATTCTTGTAGGATGTGGTTAATGCTGTATGTGGCGCATTGACGCGATAATTTAACCTCGTCAACCACAAAATCAGGTGATATCAAAAACATCACCAAAACATGCTCATCAAGTCTTGCATCTCTATGCAGTTATTTTTAGGATTTTGAGAAATCAACACAAAAAAGTGATTGTGATCGCATACAACCCGAAGCCAGTGTGAAATCTCGAATAAAGTTTGATGGCTGCATTTAAGCAAAACAACCAAACTTTTTTCCATTTTTCAAAAACATCCGCTGTTGGCAAGGAGTTCTTTTCACATAATAATGCCTTTTGTTTTCAGAAAGCAACAATGAAAACATCAGTGTGTCAGGTTTGCAGCTGCATAACGGTTTTTGTGACATTGGTTGCTACAGTCATTGCATTGGCGACAAGCGCTTGGTTAAGAATGGCTGGTGATGGATCTCCTGGCTTGATTCGAGCATGCAACAATATTTTTTGCTACGACGATATTGAAGGACGTCCAGGTATACCGAATTTAATTTCTTAAGCATTTCAAGTGCTTTCCTTTTTTTTTGTTATAAGCATATTTTTGTTTTATGATTGGCTGCTTGAATAGAAAAATGCATTTGCGTTTCCAAAATATGAAAAAAATTTGCAAATTATCATGCACTGCAACAAGAACAATGCAAAATGATCTTGGTCGGCATACGAAAAGCAATGATACATATATGAATTCACCACACACTTGTTATTAAGGAAATATTTGAGAAAACACTCAATTATTGTTAAAACCATTTACAGGATCAATGATCCACTCCAAAACTCGAAAGTTGAATCAAAGTAACCAAATCCAGGTCGCTAAGGCCGTTTGAAAGTGATTGAAACAGCTTGAGTTATTGAACAGCTATGCATTGAGAGGCTAATGCTCTCATTATGATACTACGCTAAACAGTGGTGTATTTTTTAAATTTTGCCTGACAATGTGAGGCCTTCATGATGTCCCCGTGGCGACATTGAGATGAGAGAAAATCTTTCAAGAGCAAAGGTTCCTAATTTTTGTTTATCGAAAACTACACAAAAATCCACATCTTTTCTTTTGATTGACACTCTAGCACAATCTTCAGCGAGTTATGGCCAAAATTGCCGCAAAAGCTTGATTAGTCGTTTTCGCGGTCATTAAAAGGATAAAGTGAGGAACTATCGCCGCAATTAAAATTGATTTCAACAGAAGAAAAAAGTTTTATTGAGCCAAACTGAGCACATTTGTCTACAACAAGGTGTTTACACTCTCAAAACATCATTTAATAAATATTGTATGGATAGTCTCGGAAAGACGATCTGCAGTCGTTATGAAAGATTCCTTGCGAATGTTCAAATTTGTTTAATTTGTTTTTGACTTTTTTGCAGATTATTCACAAGCAACTTTCAGTTTGTTGGTTTTATCTGGTTTGTAGTCTGTTGTAGCTTTTATTATTTTGACTGCGACATTTTGCAACAGAAAGAAGAAGACGATGGCTCTGATTGCCCATGTCTTAATCACTGCTGCAAGTAAGAGCATTTCGTATAAACGAATTGTTTTCCGAGAATTCAAAAGTTGTATTTTCAATAACTTTCCACGAAATTACAGCTTATAGACTCTGTTGCACAAGAGAAAACTTTGGAAGAATTTTGTAGAAATTTTACAAGCAAGTAATAGTTTTGAAAAGTAGGTACTTTTATGTATTTCATTCAGCTTTCATGAGAAAATGCCATTGTTACTTTTTGTGGAACAAGTCGTGATCTTCGCCAAAACCTCGAACGAATGTCAACGAATAGCAGAAATTACAATGGCACAAAATAATCAATAGCAAGGTTGAAAGAGGAAGCACAAAACTTGAGAAACATCGACATGCCCTCAACAAAGACGCGGTCACTAGGAATCGTCGAAAGCAACACCGTCAAATCAAAGGCAAAACACTTAATCTCAAACGCGATCGCTACAAATATTGGCTTACTCCTCTAACGTAACAGAGACAATCAGGCAGTGGACGCAAATACGCCATCACCAAAGATATTTTACCAGACCTAAACGTGAGATGGCGATTATCGATTGTGGGAGCGGGAAACGACGTCGAACGTGTATCACCGATAGAATCACGCCAGAAGCCCAAAGCAACCTTTCACTCTGCGTGCTGACGCCGCTACTGTGCTACCAGGACTGGAGGCCACATTACCTCATTTTCCAACAAATATCAATTGTCGCTTGCTAGACATTTCGCAGTTGGCGATTTTTTGAAAACTGTTTTTGTGATGGAGATTTTCTCGAACAATAGATTTACATTTTTAGAACGGATGATTCAACGTTTCGCTGCGAGAAAGTGACACATAGACATTTACATGACGACAAGCCTTCGTTAGCTGGATACCAAAAATCCATTTTTCTCAACATCCAAGAGCGCCTGCGTTTGGAAAACAATTATGACAGATTTATCCAAATTAAAAGTTATACGAAGCGTGTGACAAGAGCTGCACTACGTTAAGGCGTCTTCAGATGTTTTCCACTGTATTCAAGAGGGTGGTGATGTCGCTAACGTGCATGGCTAACGATGAGGCAATCGTCGATTGAACGTTTTCTCAAATAAGTCAAGGAAACGGACAAGAACACGTTCAACAGTTTTGTTTGAAACACGCAAACTTACTTTACTCGAAGTTTGCATAAAGGAACAGGATGTTACAAAGGTTACCGCTACGGCAGAGACACAGTTTTTGTATTTGTTTTCGATCGTAATCAATATTTAAATTCTCTCTCCAGTACTTCACAGCTCGTGAAAAGGACTTCACGAGAAAGTGAATCAACCATTCGGATACAACAGCAAATAAACAGTAGAAACTTTCCACATACTGCTACATATTTAATTTTTCATCACTATTTAAAGCAATCAAACAGTCAAATGCAGAGAGCCCAACTCGACACTAGGCTTGTTTCCAAGTCAAAACCCTCGCCTGCAGGCATTTCGTTTGTGTCATCCAACTGGAAACATGTCACAAGATAGAATTCAATATGAACTCTTTACTTTTACCAAGAATTAATATACATTAAAGAGATCAAATTTGGATTTGGGAAGTTGGAAAAGCTGTAATTTCTCCATATGAAGCAAACATTTTTCCAGGTGTGGAAATGCTTGAACAAATAAGCTCCCCATGGTGTATTACTTTTGTCGTCTCTATCAAGTGTACGATGTTTTTTACTATTTGATTTTTTCCAATAAACATATAGACGTTTGTCTTTATATTTTTCTTCAACATAATCATTTTACTTGGATGCTTGCCAAATAGACGCGTACCTACATACAAGGGGTCACCAACCTTTTTGAAACTGCGAGCTACTTCTTGTATACCGATTAATGCGAAGGGCTACTAGTTTGATGCACACTTCTGAAATAAAAATTTTTCTCAATTTACCTTCAACTATTTTAGTAGTGATATTCGTTAATGTGAAGATATAGATCATGCTAATGTTATTTTTAGAACAGGTCCTCGGGCG
>JGI24158J21664_10001774_pt1 | contig 25012 bp, 9 predicted proteins | sample Ectturendosymbi3_FD_21664 | JGI IMG/M metagenome (IMG submission 21664) | reverse complement strand
CAGCTTTTGAAGAAGTGATGCCAAGGAGACAAAAGAACACATGGCCATTTCAAGACCCAGATAGTTCTCCTTGCAGTCTATGCTGTGTTCCACAGACGCTGCAGACCCATTGGCAGAGTTTTCAGAGTTTAATATTCCTTTAAAACAGTCTTTCCACATTTTAACAATCTCTGAACCACCATTTGCACCTCCCACCAATGTTGGTAGTGATGGGGATCTGTTTTTGTTATTGACCTTTTGCCAAAATGACTTCTTGGTTTTATCAGCCTGTAATGCGGCTGCTAGGACATATGCCTTATGCATTTCAGCATTTTTGCGGCATTGCCGCAATTAATATTTGAAATCTTTTTTCAAATATTTTCGAATCTTTTTTCAAATCTTTGAAATCTTTTCGAATATTTGAAATCTTTTTTCAGCATTTTTGCGGCATTGCCGCAATGAATATTTGAAATCTTTAGAGTAGGCTTTAAAATGCTGCGTGTTTAAAAAGAATATGTGATCATTATGCAATGCATTAACTTGGCCAATTTTTGTGAAATGGTCTCAGCTTTTACAGAATGTGTACAAAATCTCAACTTAGACAGCGCGTTTTGTGTGTTAGAGAAGCGCTCTTCAACCGGTGTGCACGGTGCACCCAAGGGTACACCAAAATATGCGTGGGGTGCACCACTAAGAAGGGATTCACAAAGGTGCATCACAAACTTGTTACACTAAACAGATAATTTTTACAAAACTTTCTGTTAGAAGAATGAACCATTAACCAACCAATGACCTTCAGAATTTAACCGAGACTTTGCACATTCTAAAGTGTGGTGCATAAGCATCAGACCATTTCAAGCTAACTGTTGTAATTAGATGATTCTTCGTGATTCATAAGCAACGGACAATGATCCATTATCAATTAATTATGTAGCTGAGTTACTGAGGGGATTTGCTTATTTAGACCGGGGTACTTAACATGCATGGGCGCAATTAGGTGGGGGGACACGGGGGAAGTGTCAGGAAATAGGGTGCATGAGTTTAAGTGTTTAAGTAAATAGGGTGCATGAGTTCGTCAAAATATCTTTAAGGGTGCACCGTAACAAAAACGGTTGAAGAGCACTGTTTTAGAGTATGCTCGGACACAGTCGAAAAAGTCTGTGAAGCGTGCAATTTTAAGAATTCCACATATAAAGTACCAGGTGGAGCACAGATTTGGAACTAGCGCAAAGCTTTTAAACAAGGCGGCTTTTTGTGGAAGGCGACAGGATCTTCTAGTCCAGACGACCCACAGTATCGCGTAATAGTCAAGAAAATTCAGGAAGTGTTTGTTCTTGGCATCGAAGAGGTTTAAAATTTTCCGCGTCATAGGAGACGCACAAATTGAAGGCTTGCGAAATCGTTTATAAAATCAACATACGTTTGAATTCCTCGATCTAAGTTTTAGTGATAAATCGTCTTTTACTGAACGTTAAGTCTGTTTTGCATTATATGCGTAGAGTTTGCCCGTTACTTAGATGTATGCATCTCAAACGTTAGCAAAATTTTTGAAACAAGATGTTAGCATTGCTTCGAAACACAATTTGTACAATTTGAAGTGCAAAAACCTAATATTGTCAAGAACCTTACTGCGCTCCATAACTACTTAATTACTTTCTATTCTGAGTCTTGGGTGTTAAAATGGCAGAGTGTGTTTGCAGCTAAATTGCAGGCTTTGTCTCTTTTCAGTGGATGACGTATGTCCTGACGTCACGTGCGGCGTGGGTCAGCAGCGCGTTCTTCTTTCCGATACAGGATGCTGCAGTCAATATGGCTGCCTATGTGAGTTGTTTTAATTAATGCTGGCCCCAGCATCAATATTCTCTGATACCTATAGCAGAAAGATCGAAATGCAGTGTGAAGTGCTGGTTGGCCTGAATCTGTGACGCACTGTCAAACTATAACGTTTTCTTGAAAATGCGACAGCTTGTTTTCAGTAGGTTGGTTGATGACATGACTTTCAAATGGGAATTATAGGCTGATGCTGGTTTTGTTTAGTATCTGTTTTTTTTTTTTGGAGGAAAATGAAGGACGTTGACGAGAATTTTGTTAAACGTGAGGCGCAATGTTAAGCACAGGGCGAAATAAAGAAACAAACCGCAATTTTGTATTCACTCAGGCGATTGCAGCGGCCTCGGCACTCCGCTTGTCACGACTTTTCAGTGCAACCAACAAGTGGAAATGGACAGCAATTGCACGTATCTTTTGCTACAGGTCCGTTGCAACTATTCTTGGTGTTTTCTTCTGACTCAGTTGTAACTATGTCCGATATTTCTCTCTGACCGTACAATTTTTTGCTAGGATAACAGTTCCAGCCCATATCAGATAACGGCGCGGCAAATGTACTGCTTTGCACTCTACCCACATCTTACATATCCATCAAATTTGAAGTGCTTCGAAAGCCTTGCAATAAACTTTATTGATCATGTGATCGAAATTTTCCCTCAGAGCGGATCAGTAAGTGTACAATTTTTTGCTTGTGATGGAGTTCTCTGTGTTTATATCTGAGACGATAAATGAAACTTGTTTGAAAGCAACGTCTATGCAGGACGTCGTATGATTACTTAACAAAGTTTATCTCATGACAGTTTCGTACCTGATCTTTTGCTAGATAGCAAATAGCCTTCCGATTCTAAAATAGGTGTAACTCCTGCTATCCCAGTCCATATTAGTTTAGTCTAAGCCAACCGATGGAGGATATTCCAACCTTATTGTGATTCAGGTCTTCTTGAACGGTGACTTCATCGCGACGTACAATAACTACGGCATAGTCATCAGCAGACGTACGGTAACTGTCGGTCTTATCAAATACATCACCCACATCGAGGTAAAAATGTCCCAACTGGGATTGACAGTGGTTCACCAGAACCCGAACATCGCGACGAACCCTGGAGCGGTCGGTGTTTTCAGCATTTTTTTGTTATCCAACCAATCAAGCGGAGCAACAACTGGTGTCTGCGGTAAGCCTTTCGTAACCACAACGAAATGTGGCAGAACTGAGGAAAATGTGGTGAAACAGAGCTCGTGCAAAGTTGATAATTCAGTGTCGCTTCTAAAGCTAACTGCCTGAGCGAGGACGCGTTTAGCAGAAAGTTGTGCGGCTGTGCCGCGCGACCATTCACTTATGCAGCAAAGCCTTTCTTGCGTGAGAAATGTTCATGCGACAGTTGACAGTATTCGTTACGTGCATGTTCAAGCGCGTTTGATACTCTGTTGATCAGCACATCCGCATTTCAATTTGTTGTCGTTTCGACGACGTTCTTGGTCTGATTGCTTTGCATTTTTTTACCTTTCGGATTCTTCATTGTAGGCCAGTGCAGCAGTTCAAAACAAAGCGAAGACGACTGCGCCGCCCTCCCCCCAGCTAAAGCAGAAAATTTTATCGACCAGTCCTGTCCACTGAAGTGCGGAACTGGATCTACTTGTCTGGAAAACCGCTGCAAAGACATCAGCCCCTGCGTTGAATGTCGAAACTGCTCAAAGCTTGGTCACTACGACCCGTGTCGTGTTTTGGACAATGAAATGTTTGGTACGGGAATGGAAATGAGTTAGAATCATGGTTATTTTGTAGTCAGAGCAACAGTACGTAATTCAGACGCTAATGATATTGCTGACCCTGAGTTGTCAACTCTTCGTCCTTCTTTTCAATTGCATTTGGCGAATGGAAAAGTAATTTTCCTTCATTGCGAAATGGTCATTTTTCCATAAATTTATAAGGGCAGCCTGTAGCCCAGGGCGACTTGTAAGAGGTGACGTTTAATGCAGAAGTTTGGCAAACGATGTGTTGAATCATTTATACTTGAAACGTAACTTTACCAACAAGTCAGTGCCGGTCGTCTTCTTTCACGCAACATTCTGTTCAGATCTTTGTCACAAGAACCTGAATGTAACATCTCTCCGCGACGCTTGCGCTCGCAGCCACTGTTTCTACAATGGAACCAACGCTTCAGAGGCAGCATCGCAATGCAGTGTCTGCTCGTCTACGTTCATCCAGCAGCACATCGCATTCTGCAAAGCCAAGGGCGCTTGTAAACCGTATCAGGAAGCGATAGGTTGCGACATAGGTAGGTAACCTCCCGTTGCACAAACAAGCTGGATTTTTTAAGTATTTCCTGTGGATATTTGATGAAAAGCTGTGGTGTTTACTGGTGTTCTGTTTCTTAAAGATTTTTTTCACAGCAAATGAAGCCTTATCAGGTGTATTGCGATCTGGTGACTTACACAAGTTGAAACTTCAGATGCGAGTTTTGAACAAAATCGACAAAGCGAACATACAATCGTTACATGCTTGGACTGATTCGAACTTTAGCACCTCGAATTTTTGCAGCTGCTAGGTATTTTTTCAATAAGTTCGTGCTTTTCATTTTTCTTTGAATTTGATGAGAGGTGCCAATAGCCATTGCAAAGACGTGTGAGGTCTAGATCATCTTTTAAGCCAGAGGTCTCCACAATCATCACATATTTGGTTGCATCTTGTCAGAAAAAGTTTGACCAAATGTCGAGGCCGGAGTCGAATGCCCATTGTTTGGCAACGTGCAAGTTTCCTAACTTGTTAGGCGAAATCAAATATCTCGCGACCTCTGCCGCCGAACTGATGGTTGTAAAAATTCTGCAATGGGCAGTGAGGAATTTTTAAGATAGTGACAAACGGCGTTGGAAATTTCAGTGAACGGAACTTGCCCGAACAACCTTGTGTATGAAGATTGCACGAAAGACTGCAGGCGGACATGCCAAGACCTTGACAATTTCCCGCACGGAGTGAGTAGCCTTAGGTCGCGTTACTAATCTTATTTTAAACTTGTTCGTGGTTTCGCTGCTCCGCTGCCCTAACACACCGTTTGAACTCCTATCTTCTGCTGGCGATTTCGTTTCAGACGCCACCTGCTGGCCAGTGCAGCCCGCCGTATTATTCTGGTTGTGGTTGTCCGGACGGATATGTTTTCAAGTCTGCTGAAAGCGAAGAGTGCGTTAAAATAAAATGTAGGTATTCATTAAACCAGTGGTTTTCAACCTGGGTTGCAACCCCCGTGGGGGTCGTTTGTCATTTTTTCTAGTGATCGCGAGAGCTTCTGATAAAAATATGCATGATTACTTCTAGATTTTATATTTCGTATGTGGAAGCACTTTTTGTCGTAGCCAAAATAATGGGATCACCTGGCAAAAATGATAGCCTACTTGTTCATTCAAGATTGTTTTAATAAGTGTGACTATGACCATTACAAAGTTTTAAGTGTGATTGTGACCATTACGGTACTGTTGCGTTTGTCAACGCACGAATAACTTTGTGACGTAAGAATGTGCTGTGTTTGTAAATTAGATATCTGAATTCGGTAGCTAACTTGGGAGCTATTCTGGTTTTCGATGAGTTGTGATGTGGAGTATCTTGTATACGGCACGTGTTTCTCTCAGTGATGCTGCCATGTGCATGAATTTAAGTAAATGAGTTTTTGTTCAACATTATATCGTATCCTATTTTTTGGTCATTGTGATTGTCCATTGTGCAAACACAACTGCATTTCATATGCCCAGCTGGAAATATTCGGAAGGGGGTCGTTAAGTTAAATTGGGTTGCAGAATGGGTCGCTGCATGAAAAAGGTTTAAAACCACTGCATTAGACGAATCTTTGTAGCTGAATATGTGTTGTACTGATTTTCAACATCTGGTCTAGTATTTATCCCGTTGTTTTTTACGAATCCTAATCGATGTGTTCTTTCGAACAAAGTCAAAGCGTAGATTGACTAAGTTCAACCGATATCTAGGATTTGTTTGCGTTTGGTGAAACATTACATCTGTTTAATTATTTGACACTTATCCGAATCACATTTTCTCGAAACTTAATTTTTTGTTGTATATAGCCAGCCTGATGCCCGAATATAAAAGAAAAATCCGATCTTTGAAAACTCGCACATTAATGATCTTGTAGTTTAATTATACGCGCAGACGACGACGACGACGCTGTGTTAAAAAATAGGATCTGTGAAAATCTTCATGCTGCGCACATTGTATAAAATTTTGAATTTTTTGAAATAAAAAGTGGACTGAACTCTTTTTGGTGTAGAAAGTAAAACTTTTAAATGCTAGCTTCTTAAAAGTTGCTCACCCACGGCACAGCGTAGAATTGAGTCATAACCTTGCCAGGCGTTCATATCAGAGAAATGAAATACGACACAAGTGAAAACTTCTCACCTTTTAAGTCAGAAAATTTCGAAAAAATACAGGAATGAGTTATTCACATTCCACGGTTTTGTAACTATACATATGTTTTTGGATTGGTAGTTATGAGAAACACCTGTCTCGTCTTTTCACATCATAGAAGTTCATTCACTTGTGTTTTCCAAAATGCCTGCTTACCCCGATCATGAACTTTGGTCAAACTGTTATTCGCAACTCCATCCTAGCGATACGTGCGAGTAATTGTGTTTGTGTTTAAGGCTGCAAATGCCCAGATCCACCAGTGTGCGACGAGGGTCTCTATTACAAACCGTTGGTTGATGGAAAAGATGAATGCCGCTGCGATAATTATACATCAGTTTGCAGTGAGTGGTCTGCTTTGTTTGGCCATCTTCAGGCCACTTATTAGGAGTTGTAACCGGACAATTGACCCGCCCTGAATTCTTCAAAAACATGTTCAGTTGCTAGGTACAACAACAAGCTGCAATTATTTTGTCTAGGCCCTGAAAATATCAGCTGGTTGCAGCCCTGATAGTTGAAGTGCATTTTTGGCCTTGTGACAAAAGTTTGTTTAAAACCTGCGTAATTTTAATTTTTATAATTTGTATAATTGCAAATTTTTATTAGATGATGGAGGTTTGCCCATTTTCGGAAAAGGGCGAAATTTTAAGTGGTTGGTTCAGAATCTGATATGATTTACATGACTTAAATTCGCGCTGCATTTTTCTAAAACTCTATGATTTTAATGGTAACATTTGTTGCGCAGTGTGCAAGCCTCCGTGCATCATCAACGCAACCGGTTCTCTGATTCCGTACAACTCGACCGTAAGATCCGCGGATGGTTGCGGATATTACGAGTGTCCGCCTTTTAATCAAACAAACGCTGACAGCTGCATACCGCTCAGCGCCTCCTACCGGCCGGACCCGTGCCCGGTGCTGGACAATCCGTGCCTGTATCCCGAAATACTAAAGAACTTGTCCGTTGTCTGCTGCCCGAAAATCAAGTGCGACTGTCCTCCCGTAGTCGATCCCAACTGCACCGACCCGCACGAAGTCACCACGTACACGACCAGGGGACTGTGTACTACGGATGCCACCTGCACTTGTGAGTGCCCGGATGTAAGCTCAAACTGTTCCAGAATTCCGGGATGCAAGGTAGTGCCTGAGGAAGTGTCAGCTGGTAGGTGCGCGTGTCTTGAAAAGTATGTGTGTGACCCAGATCTCAGTCTGTGTCCAGAGAAGCCAAATTGCTCCCCTTGTGAATCACTGGCAATCAACCACGCTGGTTCGGGACAAAAAGTTTGCTTTGATTTTTGCCCAGTTTACCAGTGCCAACCGATCGGCTGCCCACCTCATCCTCCACCGCCTCTCTCTTGTCCAAGCAGCCAATCGTTGGTTAAAATCTTTTCGCCTAACGACACGAACAAGTGTTGCCCTGTGACGAAATGCGAATGCGAACCAGATGCCATTCTGAACTACATTTGCCCCCACTGGAACTTCATGTGCGGTCCCGACTACATCCTCAACCGCACCAACCCTCAGCACGAATGCTGTCCGTCCTATAAATGCCTTTGCAATAAAACAGCATGTCCTCTCCCTATCTCTTGCGCAAACGGAACACACTTGACGCCTGGACCTCCCGGCGGACTGGACATGACGCACGCCGAGGTTTGCTGCAGTACTTACAGTTGTACCTGCAATAGCGCGGAATGCCCATTAAAACCCAACTCCTGCCCGCTGTATCGAACTCTCCGGGCCTCGTTCAAAGACGGTAACCGTTGCTGCCCTTTCTATTCGTGCGAGTGTGATCCAGATAAGTATCCTGACGATTTTACATCTTCTCTCACGAGAGAATCCGCAAACAACACTTGCATCTTACCAGGCCAGCAGCCATTGCCCGATTACGACGACACCGGTTGCTTGGGAACATGCCTTTGCTACCCCAACGACCAACTGCTGATGCACTGCCCCGAGTATTTAGCTTTAAACAACAGCTGTCCTGATCACAAAGTTCTCGTAAATGTCACGGCCCCGGCCGACGATTCCAACTACGTCTGCTGCCCAAAGTACAACTGCACGTGCCCAGATTGCGGTCAGGATTTCATTACCAGGGAAGAAGTAGAAGCTGGACGCGCCCCAGGCGAAACTGTTGTGGCCAAGGCCCCGTTGACAGAGTGCTGCCAGCAGTATCATACAGTGTGCGTCGCCAACGCAGAAACGTCCGACGAATGCGTGGCATTTGTTCTGAATTGCAGCGAAGGCTTCAAGTTACAGCGGAACTTTTCCAACGTCGGTTGCTGTCCAGCGTTTCATTGTGAATGCGACTTAGACCTCTGCGCGTCCCCTCCTTCGTGCAACGCACCTCGGGTTCTCACAAAGCGACTTGAGTCCCACAACGCTTGTTGCTTCAATTACACTTGCAAATGTCCGCCAGACCCAAATGAAAATCTGACGTGCGGTTCGCCGTATGTTTTAGGCTACACTGAAACTGCTTGCCCTTCAAAGTATTGTGCCTGCCCAGAAAGGTGCCCGCCATTCCCAAGCCTGGACTGTCAACATAAACCAGGTTGCCGTGTCGTTCCCGTTGCTACAGATTCTTGTGGATGTGCCGTTAATGTCACTTGCGTTGGTGACAATTCTACTTGCGCTGTGGCGCCGTCGTGCGGCATTTGTAGCAAACCGGTACCGATTTCTGTCGAACTAGTGGTGGAGAATTGCAATTCGACTTGTCCGAAATACGAGTGCCGTGATGAAGAGTGTCCTTCGCAACCCACAATTCCTTATTTGTGCGACTGGAATGAAAACGCCTGGAATATTTCGAATCGATGCTGTCCGACCCCTTACGTTGTGTGTGACGTCACCAAATGCCCAAAGCTCACTTGCCCGGCTGGTCACCACAAGGAAGTCGTAGAGGGGTCTTTTTGGGATGATGACAACAACTGCTCCGACCAGGTCCGCTGCTGTCCGCTACAGAAGTGCGTTTGTGACGTTTGTAAACACGGTAAAAATCTGTACAACGTGGGCGAAGAATGGTCAAATTCGTCACTTACGTGCAGTCTCTACAAATGCTCGCTTACTCGTACTAAACCTGATGGGTGCTTCGCCCTCGTCGAATCTCCCCCAACTTGCACCTACTACCATGTGAATGGAACACGCATCGAAGTGCCCGCTGGGGGTGAAGTGCCTTTCAACCGTTGCTTCTCTGTGGAATGTGAAGTTCACCATGTAAACAACACGTGTCACCCGTATCCCGTTATTCACAAGGAAACGTGCCAGCAAAGTCCGGCTTGCAGCCCTTACGAGGAACTGCACAAGAGCGCCATAGAAGGTTCTTGCTGTTTTGAAGAAGGGTGCCGGTGCCGGCCGTGCGGTCCGACTTACGTTCCGCTGCCTGGAAGAAATATCACCATGTACGAGATTGCTGTAAACGCCACTCTTGAGGAAAATCCAAATCAGAAATGCTGTCCGCGCACCAGGTACATCTGCGCAAACGCGACTGTTCTCTCGCAGACGTGTCCCGAATGGAACAGGACCTGTGGGATCGGAAGAAAGAGGCGTCGTGTCAACAGCGAAGACGAATGTTGTCCTCGTTTCGAATGCGTTTGCAAGCCTTGCTTGCAGCACACCGGTCTTTCGCCTGTTCACCCTTGCGAAATCGAGATCAACCGAACCACTGCAGAAAACCCATTGCAGGATTGTTGTCCATTTACCAAACTTACTTGCAAGAACAACACGTCGTGTTGCGGCGAAGGTTATGAAACATACGAGCAATTACTATTGAAACTGGAATTGGGCGAAACGGTAGCTATCGTTCCCGGCGGCCATGGCTGTTGTCCCACATACAGAAGAGTTTGTTCAGTCGTGGTTGAAAACAGCCTTCTGTGTTCTCCGTACAACAAACCGTGCCCAGACGGCTTTCGCAGACAACGAAATGAGAGCAACGTTGGATGTTGCCCGACGTATCATTGCGTGGTCGATGAAAGCCTGTGCCCTCCTAAACCAGACTGTCAACCTCCAAAAGAACTGTTACTAGAAGCTAGCTCTGAATATTGCAAAAGATACAAATGTGTCTGTCCTGTAGAGAAAAACAATGGGTCAGTATGTGAACATCCTAAAGAAAAGACCGTCACTGATTCTGTGTGTCCCAGGTCCTTCTGTCGGTGCCCAGAGGAATGCCCGGATAACGCGCAAGTACAGGACTGCCTTTTATCTCCTGGGTGTCGAGTCAACGTCACGGAGAGAGATTTGTGCAACTGCGTGAAAAGCGCTGCGTGTCTGAAAGACGAAGCCTCTTGTCCGGCACCACCAAACTGCGGCACGTGTTTCGAGGCAAGGCCTGTTGGATTGTTTCCTGACGCTGGTGAATGTCGTTCGCCGTGTCAAAATTACACGTGCGAAAAGACTTCTTGTTCACCTGCGAGTGTCCCGGATGTGTGCGCGTTGGAAACTCGGAGCAGTCTTGACAATGGAAGCTGCTGCCCGGCATCCATCATCACGTGCAAGCCGGCTGCGTGCCCCGAGATAAATTGCTCTGATGGGTGGGTGGGGCAATTTAAGGGACGTTACCACGACGACCTGCCTGAGTACAATTGCACGTCAGGCAGCAAGTGCTGTCCGTTGATGGAGTGTGTTTGTGAGGTGTGTTTTGACAATGGCGTTCCTTACGGTAAAGGTGAAATTTGGCAAGACGATTTAGATCCATGCAAGCTTAAAAAATGCACCAATACCATGGGCAGTGACGGTTGTTATACGATAGAAACTCATCTGCTAACGTGCAAGCACAAGGAAAAAGCTTATCCGATTGGCGCCTATGTGAAAACCGAGCACCCTTGCAGGGAGCTCGCTTGCGTGCTAAACAGAACAGCGGACCAGTGTATTTCAACTATGAAGCAAAGTTATGTTCAATGCCCGAATTCACCACTTTGCAACGAGTACCACATCCCTAACGCCACTTACCATCCCGGACAATGCTGCCCGGAATACGCGTGCGTTTGCAATGGTTGTGGCCCGCGTTACTCTGGACCGGGGCCAGCTCGCGCCCCCGAATGGTACGAGATGACTGTCAACAAAACAGATGAAGAAAATCCAAACCAACAGTGCTGTCCCCTGTCAAAGGTCGTCTGCGACGAAAGCAAATTCCATCTTTGTCCCCAGTTTAATCTTACATGTGGCGTTGGCAAGGATAGGATCGAAGCTCCCGGCACACACCCTTGCTGCCCTGAGTACGACTGTCAGTGCCGCGAATGTTATGATATAGCAGTGGTTCGTCCGTCGTTCCCCTGTCAGGAAGTAGTGTTCGTTCCCGCGGAAAGGAACCCCAACCACGAATGCTGCCCTTTGCAGGAGGTGGTCTGTACGAAGAACAAGAGCTGTTGTGACGTACCAACTTGTGGTGAAAATGAAATTGCACGAAATACGTCGCTGATGGACCCGAGCACTGGGTTTTGCTGCCCTTTGTATGAATGCGTGTGCAGCGGAAACTGTTTGGCCGGTTACCGATCAAAAGAGTCTCTTCTTACAAGCCTTGAACTTGGTGAAGAGCTTGTTATCGACATACCAGACAATTGCTGCCCGACGTACAAGGTCGTCTGCTCCAACGACTCAAAAAGTTTGAACATTTGCTCCCAGTTCACGGTTCGGTGCGTGCCACCTCTGTCGCTGCGCAGAAACATCACCGACGTAGGATGCTGCCCTGTTTACTACTGTGAGTGTGACACGCGCTTTTGCCCGACAGCGCCGGAATGTCAGGCCCCCACGGTGCTTCAGGCTACCCCAACCCTTGACGGATGCTGTAACGTGTATGAGTGCGTGTGTCCCGCGGGTAGCACCAAACCTGTTGTTTGCAACCCCCCCTTAATAATGGTTTACACGGAAACCACTTGTCCATCAGCGCACTGCAGATGCCCGGATGCTAATGAATGCCCAGTCAGTGCAGCGGTGAACTGCACCTCCAACCCTGGCTGCACGGCGAGGGTAACCAAATGGGATAAGTGCGGATGCCCCGTTACAGCTACTTGCGAGCACGACCCGGCGTCTTGTACCCCTCCCCCACAGTGTCCTGTTTGTTTTGAAATGCGAGCGACGCCCTTTTCGAACCGCATCGGTGGCTGCAATTCGACCTGCATGAATTACACCTGTGAAAGGCTGCAATGCACCGATGCCGGGAAGCTAAAACCGTGCCAGTTTGAAATCCTGGTCACTACACACAGCGAAGACTGGTGTTGCCCTAAAGAGGAGGTCGTTTGCGTTCGTGAGCGTTGTCCTACAATAGTGTGCGGCGAACACTACGCAAAAGTTGTAATGGATGATTACCTCGACCCGCTGCACAATTGCTCCTCGAACAGCAGCTGCTGTAGGCGAGAAGAATGCGTGTGCGACGTTTGCTTTCACAACGGCACCGCGCATCCGCTGTGGGATACTTGGAAAAGTTCGGCAGACCCGTGCACGCGCTACCAATGCACGCACGATCGAGGCAGCGACGGCTGCTACGCTGTTAATATCATTACGTCGCGCTGCATTTACAACCACCAGGAATATCCAGTCGACTCGATCATCGCCACTCATGACCCTTGCAGCACTCTGAAATGTTCCGAAACGAGGCACGACAACGGCACGTGCTTTGTTAGATTCGAGCAACAGCTTATCGCGTGCCCTGATCCATTGTCTTGCGACACGTACTACTATCCCGAGCTCATGCGCGTACCTGGCGAATGCTGTCCAACGTACCAGTGCGTCTGCCGGGAATGCATCGGCGACAATTACCAAAGCCCCGACAGCATGAGGGCGCTCGAGTGGTACGAAACGACCCGGAACATGACGCTCGCAGAAAACCCCAACCAGCTGTGCTGCCCCATGATCAAGATCGTTTGCAACGCTGCGGCGCTTATCAGGTGTCCAACAGCCAACCTCACATGCGACATGGGCCAAAATAAAGTGGCAGTGAATACCACTCATCCATGCTGTCCTAGGTTTGAATGCCAGTGTCACAATTGCCGCGATTATGTCGCTCCGGTCGAAAGCGACCTGAAGCGTTGCCAGGCAATAGTTTTGAAGACCCCGGATGAAAATCCTTATCAGCAGTGTTGTCCGGAAAAAAAGATCGTGTGCAATGACTCCTGCTGCTCGCCTCCGGCTTGTAACACTTTCGAGATTGCTTATGCCACGGGACTGATGGACCTCCAAACTAATGGCTGCTGTCTGCTGTGAGTATCACGAAACCTGCATTTGACATCGTCTTGTTTGAGGCATAAGACAATGTTGATATAAGTTTGTGCTCAAACAGTTGCTAGCATCCGTTTCAACTTCACCTCAAGATGTTCAACATCTTATGATGTTGTCACAGTTTCCAAATTTAAATCGCCCCAGATGACAGTGGTGGTGATGCGTATTTCGCTAAATCTAAAAAAAGTACCAATTAAAAAAAAATTCAACAGCCGTGATTGAAGTTTCCTTAATTTTCACCCTGGTGTTCAATTGCATTTCGACCAATGTTTTTGTTCATTTCAGATACGAGTGCCGCTGCAAGCCGATAAACGTGTTGGCGTCCGAATGTCCGGGTTACAACTTTACTTGTGGCGCTGGATTTAAACGAATCCGCAATAACCCTTTGGACATCTGCTGTCCCAGCTACTCCTGCAAATGCGAGTCGTGTGTCAAAGACGGAGTTGCTTTCCCGGTACGACGCAGATATTTGTGATAGTTTCGGAGTAAATATCATTATTATTGCCATCATTTGCATTTGGATACCTGCAGTGATTTTTACCCACAATACACATGTACTCACAGCTTTTCAGCGACAGCGTTACTTGACGTGGAACGACAGACATACAACTTTTATTAGTATTCGCTGCAAAGGAAATACCACTGAGACCGCAAGGCCCGTTGCCAGTCAGTCTGATTGCAATACGCTTAAAAAACTGAAAAAGCACGCAACGAAAAGTAAAGCCTCGTTGATCAGCAATATATAGGCTCCAATATATTGGGGGTTTAGCGAGCTGCAGTGCTTAGCAGAAGATGACACTAAAAGACTTTGTTACTTGATTTCAGATCGGCTCCAGCTGGATCGACCGTGAGAATCATTGCTTAATCAACGAATGCCTGCAACCGGCTATTGGTTGTCCACGCATCAACTCATACACCAAGTATTCGTGCAAATCGGTGAATGCAACGGCATGCATCCTGGTAATTATTTCCCTGATCTTGGATAAATTTGATTTGAATAGCTAAAGTCATTCGTTGCTTTGTTTTTGCAGGATGGTGGTCAGCTTATTCCCAGCCTTGCTACTGATGGATGCTGCCTTACCTGTAAATAGTTTTTTTGTGATTAAGACACGAAACTGGTAGCAATTATCTGCAGCTAAGTTTGAAATCCTTATTTTGCAGTAGATTGGTTTCTCGATGTTTTCGTTGATATGCAAGCATAAATGCTTGCACTGGAAAATTTATGTAAAGACTTATCAAAGATTATTCGTGAAATAAAACGTTACCTTGCAAAGAGTGGAATCGCGAATGGCGGTGATCTTGCTGCGAAATTTGTATCTTGGCTTATTTGCCTCGTCAGTATCAGATTAATTGGCTTCAAAAGCAGTTTGAAATGCGCAGAAAACATATTTTTTGCTGTAAATTTCATTATCATTTTTACAGGCAAATCTTGTTCAAATGCTTATCAGCTTGAGAACGTAACCGTTGCAAACGTCACCACTGGAGTGACGTGTTCCACAATATCTCCTGTCAACATGACTGTGTGCGCTGGAGCGTGCAATACTCGAACCATCTACAACACGTAAGACTTCTTCAGCCTGATTCAACAAATAAACAATTTGAAAAAGCTTGTTATCCGAAGCAAATATCCATTGGTTTTATTGCTTCCATATACTACCTAATCGTTTGGTTTTAGCTTCCATTGTGAGATGATACTTGGGAAAATGTTCACGACATTTGAAAGCGCACGACAGTTCCAATGTACTTGCAGAACCAGTGGAGGCTACGACACTGTGTGTCGCTGTTGCAGCGCTCTTTCCACCAGTAAGGGCGAGATTAGCGTCCAGTGTTCCGATGGTTCGTCAAAGACGCTGGAGTACGAGTTCATTGACGAGTGCGGATGCACTGGGACCGTCTGCAGCCATGTGCATGCTTCTGCAGGTGGCTTACCATAAGCGAGTGCTTTGTTGACGATCTTCCACCTTGAACACGTTGCTTGCATGAATTGACTCTCAGATAGACCGAACTGCAGTAAGCTTTAACCGATGCGCGCATGTAATAATGTGAGATGGGCGCGCAGTTTAATGTGGTTGTTTAGCCGATACGTCTCATTTTCATTCTCTCCATCAGTTCCGCGATAACTATTCACGAAGTGTTGCCGAATGAATTTTTATCTTTTTGCACACTGTAGTTGCTGTTCTGCCTGTGTGGAAATTACTCGAAGTACCACCGTACTTCAAACGATTGGCGCCACATACGTGCTTTGCGCTTGTCGCAGGTGACTTGCGCCATCTTTTCATGGTTGGCTATTACGAATCAAGATGATAACCTCTCGTATTTGCATGAAAAGTGTTATTAATAGTAAATAAAACCTTTATTTACCGTTGCGCTACATTAAAGCCTGATTTTCCGATTGATGGTTCTTCTGCGTTCGACACAGTTACGATCAAGTCATTGACTCTCATAAAACAATAAATGAAGGTTCAGATTTAAGCGTTTACGTAACTTATTGTGACGTGTATGTAAAAGTTTTGTGCTGAACTCGTTTAGAAAAAATTTAAAGAAACAATTTCTCACAACTGCCGCTCATTACCACTTGTTTTTCCATTGCAATGAATATCTTCAAGCGACTTCAGTTTTCGCGGGTATAGTTTTATCGCACCAAGATTTCAAACAGCCTTTATTCAAAGCCAATGATTTACACCCGGTTGCAACGAAAGGCGCTCTGTGAATAAAAGTTTGATTGTAGCAACGCTTCCGCCGTTGTTCCTCCAATTAAGTTTGTCAGTAATATGCCAACTTGCGTTCTCCAGTTTTCAAAGTAGCATGCAGTTTGATCCAATCCGTTGTTCCATCTTGATTTTAGCAGTTAACATCACGGTAGACTGATTAGAGCTAGAGAAAATACGCTAGGACGCAAAGCTGTAGTGATTGCAAAACGGAATGAAAATCAACCGCATGAGAAAATCCTCGAAAAATTCGAAAAGAGTGGAGAACGAAACGACGTGGGTTTTGTGAAAAATAATAAACGCTAGATATTTTTAAGCAGAGTTGCGATCATCAATCCGTCAATTTAAACCAGTTGCGCGATATACGCAGAACCGATATTTACGCGCATAATGGTGGCTAGCAGATGTGGAACCCTTCCATATTTGCTACAGATACAAATATATTTCTTTCGCATAAGCTCCACTGACACGAACGCGTTTGCACGAAAAACCCAGAATTATGTAAATTGCGCCTTGTTTTATAGTCTCTTGCGCGATGTATGCATTGCAAACTGGACGATTAGCAGAGTCATGGCGGCTTTTTTTTCTGAAAGCGATTAGGAATCGAAACATTCAACAGTTTGTTATTTCCGCAACAAAATCATGGAGAAGCACGACCCCCCTACACCAGTGTTTACAACGCGGTGGACTGCAGGTTGTCGGTGGGCGGCGATTCCAAGTGGGCCATGAAGTGAGTTGCGCAGTGTTGTGAAAAGCAAAATATTAGTCAGCCGAAAGATGACACCGATTAGTAACATAGCAATTCTGGTGTTTGGTGGCGAGTTTCTCACTGACGTGCGTTTCCGGATATACTTGCTTCTTTACAACAACTCATCATTCCCCCTCAAACAGCGTGAAGCTGAAACACTATAACATTGATGGTTGAAGTGCATTTCAGTGGTTCTCAAACGATTTTAGTGATGTACCGTTTGAGTAACATTTTTTCTATCGAGTACAACTTGAGTATAATCATGAGCGCAATAATTAGAAATGTACCTAATAGTATAGTTATTGTGCTTTCACGTTAAAATTTCATTATGAAGACACTTCAAATAATTCGTGTAACCCTGAGAGCAACTTTGCATACCCCAATTTGAAAACCACAAGACTACACCATTTTTGTCCACAAAGTTTCTAGGTCACATATAAAAGGTTGGAAAGGACTGCCTGGGAAAAGTGGGCTAAGGGTCATTGTTTCGGAACTAAAACGTAGTCACTTGTTGACGTCTTCGTGTTGTATCAGTGAAACGTGTGAAGCACAATACAGCATTTGCTCAGCTTCTTTACCACAATCCTGATTGCGACAAACCAGAATGAAGTTCTATCCAACACTCATCGAAATGAATGAAATACACGGTGAATTTCACTGATGACACGTGGCAGCGACGTCGCCAGGTTGTAGTTGATCAAACAGTCAGCGAAAATTGCAGCAGCCATTTCCAGCTGGGGGCACCAATTACAAGTGAGGTCCTGAAGCCACAGGACAGCTATTGGCAATTTTTGACACATGTAGACTTTGGAAGATGTTTTATACTTGAAATGATTGGTGAGTTTTTACATTAAGCTGGTAACATATAGAAAGAAACGGGCACCATTTTGATGGTCTTGTCTGCTGTCAGTAAAAGTTTGCAATTTACTGCTTCAAAAAGTGTTTCAGTTAATTCAGTGCTCAATAACAATGGGATCACGTGTTATTTGTATCGTTTGAACTTTTGCGAAATATATCATCGTTCCGTCTGAGATCAGAACAGATTTGTCAATTTTTCATTCATTTCTGCGAGTGAAGGTCACTAAGACAGCAAACGCCAAACAAAACATGATAATAAAAAGTAACGGACGTTTTTACCACATAAGCAAAATTGAAACCTCTGGCGGTTGCTGAAGCTCTCAAATTTGGCCACCAAGGCGACTATTTCGTCGAAATTTCTCTTTTGGTTGAAAAAGGTATTGTAGCCCAATTAGGCCTTTAATTGAAGAAAGCAGCAAGATTTTGAAACTCGAATCCCGAAGACAGACAAAAATCAAAAACAGCTTGATTGCGAAGTTTGAGCATTTTGGTAATCGATGCCGGCCCCCCCACGCAGCAGCACTCATTTCGCGCCGGTTTATCTGTTTATTTGCATATGACTTTATCCAGTTTTTGCTGTATGCCCAATACACTTACTCTTAGATATTGTTGCTGAAGCATAGCATAATTGTAGCCATTCTGAGTCTTTAAAGGACTAGCCTTCCCGAATAGAAAAACGTTTGGTGGCAACCTGAACAGACGCGTTCGACAGTTTTGTTAGAAGTCGGTGCGGTTTCACAGTGTTCTTAAAGTTGGTTTGCTGTCAGAAAGCATTACACTGCAGCGGTGCCAGTTGCAGGTGGCTGAGCTTTTTGTTTCAGTCGTGCCAGCCTTTCTTTCGCACAGGATGCTGTGATTCTGGACTCTTCGTCGTGGTCCCAGCAATCCTGCACAGTTTGCATTAGGTATAATAAGTCTTTCATTTCTTGTGAAACATCGATTTCCTGGATTTCGTCATCGGTGCTGACCAATTCATCAGTTACTGCTGCGCAAGATACATCGAATGTAAAAAATCGTTTGCAAAACGACAAAGTCATAATGCAGTTTTTTTTTGCTACGTGGGCGTCGGAAGGATTTTTTCCAGAGGGGCCACTAAGGATTTTTCCAAAATTTTTCTACTGGGGCAAAAGTGGTGAAATTTGTTTTTTCCCGCTTGAAACAAAGAAAACAACCTTTTTGCTGAAAATTCAAAATGCAGGAGGGCCAGGCTCCCCTGCTCCCCTTCCGACACCCATGTAGGCACACTTCATGAGCTCACCTCGCTTGGGTAAAAAACAAAATACCGGTCTTCCGCGTTGACGGATGACGTAATCGCGCAGTTCGTCCATGTTTCGCGCTACATCTTGGTATGGAAACATGTGAGGTGGAACATCCTGATCCTTGCCTGCAATGATACATGTGCCACAAGGCATGCTATAGGTTCATATTTTATTTGAAGGCAACCACCACTGCAACTATTGTCATTCCTGGTGACCTGATCAAAGACTGAAGCTGAAGGATAGGTACATCTTTTCTATTATTTTAGTTGAAATCAAAATAAGTGTTAAATTAATTATTTTCCAAATTTCAAGCAGCAGCAGAAAAATTGGAGCTATTCGTTTTTTATTTTTAATTACGTGTTTAACTCAGACCCATGGTCCATATCACAGGGTTTAGTCAACAGATATGCTTTGTCATAATACATCACAGGGTAAATGTTAAATGGCAGACGCGGGCAGTGCGGAAGATAAATAAACGCTGAAACAACCCACCAGCGCCTACTGCATTCGGTCATCGTTATACACAAAACGTTGCATGGTGTGAGAAAAATGGAGATTTGTTAAAAGTATCAGACAATTGAAGTGAGTGGATATAAAGTTAAATAAAGATACGCATCTTTGAACAAAGGCACACAAAATGTTTCTGCACTGTGTGCACTTGCCAGCAATCGGCAGGCATGCAATAGGGATCAAATAGACGGATTTTAACAGGCGTTGAACAATGAGAAAAATTTCCTCTGACCCAAAGGGGCGAAAGGTGCAGTTTATCCAAAAATTTTCGACGGCGTTTGTTGATCTCAGCAAAGACTGGCGAGGCACGTCCTGCTAGCTACACCCATGCCAAAGTGGCCCAGAAGTCGTCCTAGCCAACCTTACTTGGTCCCGTCTTGTTGTGGAGCCAGCAGAACAATCTGCAATTGCTGTTGACCGGGAAGCATATCGAGTGCTCCTAGAGATGCTGCCCCCACGACCTCCCCTGAAGGAAAGTGGGTATGGAAATGAATATATATTATTGTACCTTTGATTAAAAGTTGTCACGAACGTTTGAAACCACTTGTTTATTCGAGAAAGGAGTTCTCATTTCCCAAAATAATTTTTTGCTACGCCCTCCTGCTATGAGCTTGTTTTCAGCACAGTAAAATGACTTCACTTGTCTCTTAATCCTTCAGTGATGTATACACAAGATATTCATTTTGTTCACCAAACTTACCACTTATTTTTTTAAAGGAGCAAGTGCTGTTGCAGGCTGTTTATACTTTGGAGGGGGAAAATTTCCCGTTATCATCTTTCTATTACAATAGGAAACAATTTCGTATTCAACAGCATACCCACAGCAACAATTCACAAGGCATTGAAAACCACTGGTTGTGACCAAACACACGCACATGCCATCATAAAGCAGAAGGTGATTCTTAGCTATATTTTCCACAGTACATACATCCCGCTCTGGTTGTGCCCAACTAAGCTGAGAATTTATCAAGATAAATAGTCAATAGAAATGGATTCATAAACCCCTCTTGTTATTCCTAGTGGATAGCCACTTAGGTCCGTAGCCAGGTTTTAAGGTTTGGAGGGCAAAGTACATTTTATGGGGGCAAGATTTTTTTTTGCTCTATGTTTAAAACAAGTTTTTCTGGGCACAACAAAGTTTGAGGTGGGACAAAAAATCCATGGGGATACTGCCCCCGAATGCCCCCAATGGTTATGGGCCTTGTAACCACTTGCTTTTTTCATCAAAGAGGTAATATGAATGTTTAACTACAGCATATTTTTGTAATTTTTTTTATTGATTTCTTAGTTACACTAATTTTTCAGAGATTTTCTGTTTCTTTCCCACGCATGTCTATAGTTGGGCTTGCGACGAAGGTTGAAACTACAAAAACCACCCGTTTGCCACTAATTACATCTTTGGGTGAAATGAAACAGGATTTGTACTGTTGACTGCTGCGGTTGATCACATTCCGCCAAACGTTTTGCAGACTTTAGATGTATTTTGCACTTTTTGTTGCCTAAACGCTCTCGAAGGCACATAAAATCTGATCTTCGTGAAAAACTGCGAGCTCGCTACACAACGTAGAGTTTTACAGCTCACCATAGAAATCCCCACAGCGATTGGCCACTTCCCACAGCACCAGAGCCATGGAGTAAACATCAGCTTGTTTGAGCGATGACGAAGGATGACTCAGATCGATCGTCATCTCCAGGATTTCGGGTGCAGCGTAGTACGGGGTACCTTCAATCGCTAAATGCTGTGTAAAATTTAAATAGCAAGCTTGACATTGTGATATTGCTTAAACGAGTGCCGTGTAGAACAAACTGCAGTAAATCTACAGTAAAAAAGGTCAGTTTAGCGATCAAAAAGTTCCAAGGTAAGTGCAAATAGATATGAAAGCACCGGTCTCTATTTGTGCAGCGTAAATGTCAAAAATGATAAAATAATCAACCAGTAAAGTTCATCATACTTTGAAATTAAGAATACCCCCAAAAGAGTCAAAAAGCAGTGTCTTCATAGATGATGGGCTTCACCACTCTTCTTCCCCAAAAATATCTTAAAAGCAAAGCGATTGGCATGCTAAATAAAACTATGTGGTACTGCATTGAAACCAAAGGGTGAGCAGTATTAAAATGTTCTTCACAAAATGAAAAAAACATTAAGATCGCCACCCGTGGCGACGGGACTGGGAATATCACTGGCAGGCCGCAAAAAATAATTAATTTTATCGTAAAATTCAACCTTTAGCTCTATGAACAAATATGGAGAGAAAAATATGCGGAACGAGTGGTACTGCTCTTGAATTACTGTCTAAGTATCCTCTTATCACGACGTTTTGTTTTGACACGATGCTTTGTTCTCAGTGGTGTAGGCGGCGGGGGTGCAGGAGGTGAAAGTGCACCCCCAAACGTTTTAATTTGTTGAAAATCAGGGCTAAATCCGTGAAAATCTTAACAAAATCCCTAAATATCTAGGCAAAATCCCTAAACATCTGGGCAAAAATTGCGCTCAACGTTGTTTCACTTGGAAAAATGGCGCCCAAGGTTTGCAGAAAAACAAGTGAAGACCATTTTTTTGGAGGTCACACCACAAAAACGGTCGGTAAAAGTTGCACGACAACTTTTGGGCAAGATTGGGAAAATTTGGGCAAAAATCCTTTGCACCCCCAAAAATGTGCTTGCTCCCACACCTATGTTTGTCCTTATTTGGGAGAAGAAAATTCTGACATGGGCCATATTACAGTTTGACGGGGGCCGGAGTTAGCCCACGTTCTGCAGGTTGCCCACCCCTGGGCTAAATAGTTGCATTCAACAAACTACGTGTTTACGGTAAACTTTCACAATAGTTTGTGCACAAGGCCCAAAGTTAGTTGATTTGCCTAACTTCTAAATATTGGCTTTGAGCAAATATCTTAGTTACTGATACATACATTTTAAAATCACACCAGCTTTGCATTGCAGGCAAAGATTTTCTAATGCGCATCCCCAAGATTCCAAAAAGAGTCTTGACTTTTGTCGTGTAGTTTTTGAGATGGTTATGAGATTGTGCCTTTTTGAATGATTTAGGCAGGAATGACTTTGCCCACCCATGTCATGCATTAACTTTTTCTCAAGGAGGCCTACAGTTGTATAATAGCGTCAAAAACAACCTACTGCTCAAACAAATTGGGGAATGCTGAAAAGCACTCACCGCCAAAATCAGTGAGGTCAATGGTGAAATTAAGAATGGTGCTAAGCTTTTATTACTGCAAAGAATTCGTTATGCAATATACTCGTATAGATTTCTTCTTTCAATTAGCCTATAAAGTTTCTCTCATATGTTTTTATACCTGAGCCGCTATTTCGCCGTTCTTCATTTCATCTAACCACGTGGCACTTCCGAAATCAGCAACAGCTAGTGACATGTCACGTCGCAACAGCAGGTTACCACTGGTGATGTCGCGATGGGCAATGCCCCGAGTTTCTTCCCCTGAAACTTTAAGAATACCGTGTTTGAGCATAAGCACAGAAACAAACAAAGATCTTTGCAAGAAAGCAACCCATGTGATATCACGCTATTTTAGGTTTGGGCGACATTATCGACCCATTCCTTGTAGTCATAGTCAGCAACTGTTAAGGGTAGCAAAACTAAAGCGGAATGTAAATCGCATTTTGTTTCCGATTGTGAAATATTTATGAAGCGGCCTCTAAATCTGGTCTACAACTAAAGAGCTTAAAAGGGAATAAATTTTCTGATAAAAGAAGGTATAGCTTGCTGCAGTAAAGATAGTTCAGAACCTTTTCTGCTAAAATTCCCCGAAGTAACAACATAAGCTTCGACATCTTGTCAAAATATCAAGAAGTTAGAGAACGCCGTTCCCTTTGAAAACAGCGAACATCCTCCCACTGCACCACTGTTCTGGTCAAACATGATCGAATAAGTAGAACTCTGAGGATCACTTCAAGCCTATAATGCGTAACTGGTATTACTGTAGTTTGGCATTTTCTGTTTCTTCAATGGGAACAAGATGCTTCCTTTGACTGACCTAAAAATTAAGACAACTTGATATGCGGTTTCAGCCATCTAGGACCCAAAAAGTATAGAGTTCCGTTGGCAGCGCCTTACGTTAAACCAGCATAACGCTTCAATACGACAAGTGAATGAAACAAACCTTCCTGCCAAATAGTCATTACGTATGCTCCACAGTCACTCTACACCAGTAGTTTTCAACCTGGGGGTCGTTTGGCGATTTTCTAATGGTCGCGAGAGCTTCTGATAAAAATATTCAAAATTACTTCTAGATTTTATATTTCGTATATGGAACCACGTTTTGTCGCAGCTAAAATAATAGGATCACCTGGTAATACTTTTCCATTCCAAATTATTTTAGGTGTGATAATTTGCGACCATTAACAGAGTTTTGAGTACAATTATGGCCATAACGGTACTGACGTAAGAATGTGCTGTGGTTGTAAATCAGATATCTGAATGCAGTAGGCTCGCAAACTTGGGAGTTATTCTAGTTTTCAATAAATTGTGCTGTGAAGTGGTTTGTATATGGTACGGGTCTCTTCCACTGATACTGCCATGTGCATGAATTTAATAAATAAGTCTTAGTTCAGCATAATGATATCATACGTTTTTTTTAACCATTGTGATTTTCTATTGTGCAGCTGCATTTCATATGACATGCCTGACTGGAAATTTTGCGGAAGGGGGTGGTTAGGTTAAATTCGGGTGCAAAAATAGGTCGCTGCATGAAAAGGGTTGAAAACCACTGCTCTGCACGAACCATAACCAACCTGAAAGACGGTTATGCAAATGGTCGATCCCGTTGGTGAGATCACAGGCTATCGAAAAGCACGTAGATCGATCAATGCAATTCTTCTCCAGGTGATTCTTCAGAGATCCAACCTCGCAGAGTTCCATCAAGAAACCATTCTGGTTAGGCTTTTTCAGAGGGCAGTAGAACTTGACAAGGTTCGGATGATGATGTTTGGCAAGTGCGCGGTACATTTTAAGTTCGTTATGAAGATATGAGTTGTGTCGAGTATCGTAATCTGATTTTAAACAAGTTCAATATTTTTATCTTTTCTTACACAAGTTCACTGTTTTCATATTATCATAAGAAAAAATAGATTGGAAAATTTGCAACCATAGGCCACTTTCTCTAAATTAGCAAGCTCATCAACAGGCGACTCTATAAGCTTTCTTACTCTGCACCTTCAGTAGATTTTTGTAATTACATTGTTACAGACAATTTTCTTACAACTCATTCAGTCACAATAACTGCTATCCAAAATCTCCTATTACCGGTCAAATCTGGCTCACTGATGTGATACGCAAAACAGATATAAATAAAATCGTAGCGTATTTTCAATATTGTTTCATACGAACTCATTTCAGAAACAACCACCCTTTTTTGTGGACCACAAACCGAAGTAACACAAGCTTACCCTTGAAACACATCAACAATTCTTTCTTCGGTTGCAGTAGTTTTGCGCTGTAAGTTTTCCTGAACAAATGGTGCTTAAGGTAACACGAAAAATGATAACA
>JGI24158J21664_10001772_pt1 | contig 25025 bp, 20 predicted proteins | sample Ectturendosymbi3_FD_21664 | JGI IMG/M metagenome (IMG submission 21664) | reverse complement strand
TAACTTTAATGCAAAACGTTCAAGCTTATCTGAAAATGATTATTAGCACATTTAAGGAGCAATCTTTACGAAACACCCGATATTCTTTCAGCACTGAGACCTGCTGTGAACACACCAAACATACAGGTAAACCATATCATTCACTTCCGTAAAAAGTAGTAAATGGACCAAATGTCTTGGAAAACTCTGCATATTCTTTGTCAACTTTTCTCTTTTTCGATAAAGACATTTTGGGTAACGAGGCCGCCACGGAATTGAGAATAAAAGACAGTGAATAACAGTAAAAAACTAGTTGCGAACAAATCACAGTCATCCCCGAAAATTCCAAGAAACCGCACCGGTGATCAAGCTACGCCTGTTAAGCGGTCCGGAAGACGGTCACAGATGATGATATCAGACGATATTGATGGAGAAATTAATCCTTTAGCACAGTGGTCTCAAACTCAAATAGCTCCGTGGGCCACATGAGGACTTAATGTAACCCGCAGGCCGCATTATGACGCTTACGCAACAATAGCGGTACCTGAACGTACTTGAAACAGCTGTAACATCTTATTTCCTGCGAAAGGTGCCATGAATTATAGGCAAATCATTTCTAGCCGTCCAAGGAAATTGTTCACTCGCTAGCTAAGCATTCAAACACCGCGGTGAATAAACTAAATAACGTAAATATTATTCATTTCGTTCATCTTCATTCACTTTTCCTCCTGGGAGGGTCGTGGGGTAAACAGCTTCAGGAGGACTTGGAATACCTCACGGTCAACAGCAATTTCTGCTGGCTCCACATCAAGACTAGACCAAGCAAGGTCGGAGATGCAGTTGCTCCACCTAGGCCTTGGCCAACCTCTGGGCCGCTATCCCGTGGATTCAGCCATCGAGATTTGCCTCACCAGTCTTACGTGGGCATTCTGGATACATGGCCGAACTAACGTAGCTGTGATCTCTGAATTCGGAGAAGTGGTTCCACATTCAGGGCTCTGGGAATTTCACAGCTACCCACTTTGTTGCGAAGTGTCACGCCAGGGGCGTAACGAGAGGGGCACAATGTCCGGGGCGCCGAATCACAGGGGGGAGCGCTGAAAAGTCCCAAGAATGTCGCAAGTTTTTCTTCAATACAGTACATTTACTCCCAAAAGACCTCAGGTTCGAACATGGGGCGCCAATCTTGTTCCTTGCCCCGGGCGCCATCTAACCTCGATACGCCCGTGTCACGTGGACTCTTCGCAAAAATCCCATCTCTGGCGCTTGCACCTGAGGTTTCTGAATTGTACAGTGACTTGACGGCCAGTAACAGGCGGTCGTCAACACCATACTCTCGCAACACTCTACAAACCTTTTCACGAGGAACCCGGTCGTATGCTTTCTCGAGTTCAACAGAGCATGTGTAGACTTCTTTAGCATACTCCCAAGATTTCTCTAAAATTTGCTGGAGAGTGAAATTTGGTCTGAAATGCTACGACCGGGACGAAAACCGCACTGGGAATCATTCAGGTTCGATTCAATTATTTCGCGGCTTCTTTTTTCTCAAGGCACTTGGCAACGTAAATGATAATCATTTGAAAATTCCAAAAAATCATCGCGGGCCGCACAGAAGTGGCCCGCGCCGCGTGTTTGAAACCCCTGCTTTAGCAGTTGGTGATTCGTTTAAAACTTTCGCTTAAAAGCCAGTCGTTTCTGTTTGAACAACCTCACTCGTTAGCGACTGAAAACGGTCGCGCGCCGAACCGCGAGGAACGTCGTGGGAGTGAAAGGCCCGACGCGCGAAAATACATCTCGAATTATTTGCAAGTTACATCGTTTGGTGTCTTTCGCAAACGGGGGCCTTTTTGTTGAAAGTAACATGCAACGCTCAATCCGAACAAATACAAAAAAATAACCGCTCAAAAATCAGTTGTTTTGAAGCAGGAATAATAAAAATGATGTGTTGCGCAAGATGCAACAACAGAGAATATGCTACCTGCGACAGATTTTCAATTTCGGGGGGCAATGACTCCAGGTGGTTCTCTTCCAAGTCGAGCGTCTGCAGGTTGACCAGCTTGCCGATCGTCGCCGGAATCCTTCGCAGCAGGTTGTTGCTCACCATGAGCACCTGTAAACACACAATATCAATCGTCCGATCCTCTCTGGCTGATGACGACCGATCCACAGCTGGGCTGCAACAAGCAGCAGGCGAACGAACCTTTAACGGCCGCAATAAAGGCTCTTGAAGAGTGAACTGTACCGCGACGTCTGATGAATCACATGATCACGTTTCGTAAAAATGAATCGATTTGCAAAATCCACAGCCCAGGTACCTGACTTGACAATGTATTTTCAACATTTAAACAGAAACAAAGTGTGTACCTGACTTCAAGTGCCAATAAAATACCGATTGCGCACTTGGAGTTAAAACGCAACATTGAACAAGGTCTTGTTTTCTTAAATTGAAGTTCTGAGCAAAGCCAGCAAAAAGGAAAGGTTCAGCGTATTTCGATGTCTGCCCACCCACACACCTGGTTAAGCGTAATTGACTTTGTTCTTTATTAAATACACAAAAAATAGCCAAAAACACCGCTCTCCAGCAGATTTAAAATATACTTTGTTCACATTGAGAAGTCAGAACTGCAGAAAAAACAACAACAGCCAACCCTTCGCCAAAGGCACAAGATTTGCCATTGTCAAGCGCCCGGCAAAATATAAAAGCGGCCAGCACAGAGCTTTCACGAAGCCACAAAGTATTAGGTGTGCATATTTCAAGATGTCTACCGATCCAACGAACGAACTCTTTTGAATGCTGGTTCCTGATGAAATCAATCACTTCCTGAAGCACCGATTTGCGGCTGATGGCGCCAATTATGTCATTAAACCGCGCACCATTTTGGAAATTGCTCATGCGTTTTGCTGCTGTTTTGAATAAGTCAGAAAATGCCATAGACCAGGGATGGCTGACCAGTCAGACACCAAGAGCCAAATTTCTTACTGTGTTACGGCAAGCAGCCACATCATACACACGGGTACACATGAACATCACTCCATCTCTTCCACACTCACTCACATACCTTTGCTTGGACGTGTGTCGCGTAAATGCGCTCGCATGCGTATGTGCTTGCACCAGACACCAAGCAATGCATGTGTAAGTCGTACCCTGACTTTCAAGGTGAATAACTGGTACAAAATTTCGCGACTTACGCACGAATGAATAGGGTATTTACGTAAAAGGCACATGAAACCGGGCAAAGTGCCGCATGCGGCTCGCGAATCGCGGTTGGCCGGTGGTGGGCCAAGCCTACTATAGACAGAAATTGCTACGACTCATTCATGCCGCCTCATCACACAGCAAATACCCATCCGACTCAACGCAATGGAGGAGCATGTTTTGCAACGAAACGACGTCGGCTGAGACTTCACTGCGTCGTGCACGACCTTCGTCAAAACATCAACAGCGCGACACTTTGAAAACAAACGCATTCAGCTCTTGACGACAAACGTTAGCTCGGAAGTCGACAAGGCAGGGTGACCTGGGCTGCGGCGAGGCAAGTCCCGATCACGTGAGAAGAAGTGTTAGCAAGGTACGATCGCCCTGCCGTCTACGATCGAGGTGTAAGCGTTTGACCCACAGTTCAAGCTATATGACTGCGTCCGAATCCGCCGATCCCTCGTATTCTTGCGTTTTTGGTCCATGGACAAATACCTTAGTGTCTGGGCCACGCTTCAAAACAACACAGCAGACCATGGGCGTCCGCTGGGAGGGACAAAATGGCCATTCCCCCCCTGGAAATCGGTCTAAGAGCCAAAAATTTTTAGAAAACCTGAAACCAGCAGCTTGAATTCCGATCATATGATTTAACTATTGCAATGACAGATCATTTGCCGGTATGACACTCACACTGCACAACAGCCAGATTCACCGTTCTGGTGTCATACAGTGATGAGCTTGCAGTTCACTTACGTCCGCTTATTTGCCCGCAGAGGCAGGTTGCGAAACGTGCGAGCAGATTGTTTTACTATTGGCCTTTATTGCGTAGGAATAACATGGCAACGAATCTTCAAATGTTCACTTCAAGTTGCGGTATTATCCTATGCTGGGCGTTTTGCCGCATGTCATTGTTGAACGCAGACATCTTGGGCAACTAATGCAGAGAGACAGTGACTGCTGATGTCGGAAGGCCACGTAGTTTTATACGGTGTGAAAAGAAGCAACGAGTGAAAAAGAAGCACTGCTACACCAACAGAGCGCGATTTTTGTGACTGTTGCCGCAACATAGAGTACTACCTTTGTGGTGTGAAAAAGGTGTAAAGCGTTTTGTGAACGCCCAATTGCATTGCATCGTACCTGAAAAGGATAAGCGAAATGCCGACGTTGATCCCCCCCCATGTAAAAATTCCTTCGGACGCCCATTCAGGAGATTTCAAATCTCATCATGACAAGAAAAAATCCGCCACTGGAATCCTGAACGGATTGAACTCCTGCGAACGCGGCCGTGCACTGCGCGCCGGAATTAACGGTCGTTCACTGAACTGCGGTGCGACAGGTCTCCGGCGACGTGAAGATCGTGATTTGCGCTGTGTTTATTTGTGAATGACTAACAATGCGAGCGCCCGGTGTCTCACTGGAGACAGTGTTTGGATGAAAATAGAAACGAGCGTCATCAAAGCTCTTTTTCTCTAAGCGGATTCTTTAACACTGCAAAATACTTACACCGCAACCATCACCGTAACCAGCCAGATAATTGTTTGCGATTGACGCACAGGGGGTCAAACCGGGGCCGGATAGGGCTGCCTGCCCATTTGGAAATGTGAAGCTTTGTTTGCCTGTCGGGGAAATAGAGGGGGAGGTCTCCACTTGAAACAGACGAAACCAAGAAAGAATCGGAGCATGACGCGCCGGCAAACATGCGAGAAGTCGCTGATGCGATAAAACGACCCCCAATGTCTCGCTTTTTCTGGTATCTCGCTTACCCTCATCCATTTTTCACCAGATTGTCACGCTATTTGTTGGTGTGTTCTCCGCGAAACTAAGTGAACCAATATGTGGCTGCAGTAGGCGAATATACGACATGTCACTGCATAACTAGCACAACAAATCGCATTTCTGCTGGACCTCAAAGAAACGTAATATGCGTTTCAAACCACGACGTAACGCAGTGGATTAGGACCTAGCCAAGCAGGAATTCGACGATCTCGCCCAACCAATAACGGCAGCCAAGGCAAACCACAAACACCCATTATATCAGTCTCAGCAAACTCGTTCGAGCGTGTTGCCGACTGGTGATTGTTTGCCATGCGTTGAAAGGCGGCGGCAGACCACCGTAAATCGCTTCTCTGCAGGTCGAGACATACATAAAACGCCGAAACGCGTATTAAAACCGCCAAATCCTCACAACCAGAGATGAGCAAGGGATCAGCGTGTAACTGAAAAGTATCAGCTGAAGGCGAACCGCCGAGTACTGCAGCACAATCGCAGCCTTGCGACTGGCTGTCAGACAATTCACAATGATTCAAGCGTTCGCCCTTCAAACGAAAACAGGGGCGCGACGAAGGGTCGACGCAATGCCGGAGACGGCAAAGCTATGTAAACGTCGCGTCAACAATCGGCGATCCCAGTTACGCGAAACTCGCTCGCCGCGCGTAAAGTAGTTTAAAGCGATCGTCGTTAAGTGCTTGATAAAGCCATTTACGTGCCTTGGCGCATGCGGAGAGACGAAGATACGCTTACCGCCGTAAATCGTTTGGGGCTCACAAGGACAAATAGACACACGAAGCCAAACACCGATTGGACTCGAAAACAACATAGCGGATTCTCGGTAGGGACGGTCGCGGCTGCGAGACAACTACTGACACGACTTCACGAACGTTTTACTGCACGAAGCGTTCGTATTTGATGCCAGGCGGCGCCCTTTGATATCATTCTGACAATCGCAATTTAACCGAAGGTCAGGGTTATTTGACTGATGTTTATCAACAGACATCAGACAGACCGAGCGACCCGGTGGTGAGCTGCGGTCCAAAGCTGGTTTTTCTTTTCGCTGAGACATTTCGGTCAGTTATTCGAAATAGTTTAAAAACTTGTCATTAAGACCGAAACAAGCGTTATGACCGAGTTGACTTGATTTTTTTTCTATCATTTCAAAGAAAATTAGGTCAACGACCGAAAAAATGACAGAAAAAAAACTGTTCCTTCGTCTAGCGGAGAAATGAGCTTTGGTGAAAACCAGATTTAAAGGGAAGGGATCAATAACAAGCGATTATATATCGAACAAATTTGCCGCTTCTGCTAATCCTTGTATGCAAAAAATGCTGCAAGCAAATTGCGAGCCGTGCGGCGTGCCAATCACCTGAAAACAATCCGTTGCAGTCGTTTCGTAGCAAGTGCTGCGAACGTTTCGCCCTTTGATGAAGCGGGCATTTCCGCAGACGAGGCGAAACAAATAGGTTACAAAGCGTCGACAAGTGCACGCGGGGCTTGCGTTGATGATAAACAGCGGCGCACCCGCAGTCGAACTGCGATCACGACACGTTTTCGATGCTTCGAACGAGCAGAGCATTCGACGATCGCTTTTTAATGCGGGACGATCTCCAACCGGTTTCTTGACGACGAGTCTTTCGTCATCGTCATGAATCGCCATGAGGCATCGAAACCAGTCATGACGTTACCCACCCAGCGCTGCAAAACAGGACGGCGTCCAACTTGTTTGATGCAGCAAGACGTTTCGTGGCGGGCGTTGCAGTGCGCAAGAGCAACAACAAACACGGGCGAACAACGTTGCGATTGGACGAAAGGTCAGAACATCAGCAGCGATTACGGGGGGGGGGGAACTAAAGCATTGGATCAAATACGTCGCACCGGATGGCTTGATGGTTGAAGAGTTTCAGAGCAAGCCAGGCGGTAAAACCAGCAGAAATCGCCGAAGTTTTGGCAGAACTCGCCTAAGGATGGCAAAGGAAGCCTCCAACTTTCAATCAAACTTAACAAATCTCAGGCTGTTTAAGAGAGGCAAAAAATCGAAGGAAATCACCTTTTACGCAAAACGCTTCATGTGAGTTGAGCCACAGGGGAAGAAATCCCCACAAACCAAATGCTGCCAGCACACACAGCTCGCAATTCTCTAAATCCACGTATCGCGAGCGCTTGGAGTGTGCGGCGCACTCCATACTATGAGCCGAGCAACTACCTGTTTGGTTCATCGATAACGCTGCAGTAAAAAAAAACGCGTTTGCCAACTGTGGCGGTAGGATGTCCGACGGTTGCTACACTTCTGCTGCGTTTGGAATGCTCGGGCGGTGCGTTTGGAATGCTGCTGCGTTTGGAATGCTCGGGCGGTGGACCGTTTGTACGCAAGCAACTGATGCCACGATTCCCACACGTTTTTAAAAATGATTTTCGATACTTTTTCAATACCTTTTCAATACTAAATTGAAAAACTCCAATACCATTACTTCTCTTCATTTTTCGAAATTCTTAATCATGAAACTCAATTTTACACATTGCACAACACTGCATAAATATTGAAGTGCTTTGCCTTCAGTAAAATTCTGCTCAGACACTTCAGGTTGCTTTTCTATTTAGAATTTCCATACTTTTTCAATACCTAATGCACATTTTGACCAAATTCAATACTTTTTCAACTTCTTGAACACCAATTTTGAAATTCAATACTTTTCAATACTTTCAATACCGCGTGGGAACCCTGTGACATGGCAACAATAATCAGAGGTGATTCTCGCAATAGTGCATCGGCGATAGGTGGACTTGCGACGTCTGGATGTCGAATACAACAGACACATGCTATTTAGTATTGAGGTCGGCAACCACGGGCGCGCACAGCAAGAATGAATTCTTGTCCAAAACAAAAACATTTTAGTGACAACTTACAAGACAATATCTCGAAGCAGACTGGACGAGAAATACATTGCGACGCTCATTGTCGACTGTCACCCGAGAATGGGATGATCTCGTTGCAGGGGAAAAAGCTCAAGCGTCCCGGCGATTTTGGGTTACGTTGAATTAACAGGCGAGCGATCAAAATTCATTAGTTCATTTTTCATGTATTTATTCACCAAACCCTGAAGGTCGAACCGTGGAAATAACGCCTGCCATAAAACGTGTGCTCAGTGCGAAACAACTTGCTCACCGCTGCATTCTGCGCATAAAAGCATGGTTCTCATCTCTGACTGGTGCTTTGGCAAATTTGGCCGACATGTCCTTATTTTGTCGTCGTTTTCATTTGGGTTCGTATGACAGATGTGCACGCAACTGGCGATTTTAGGTCCCGCACTGATGGAAAAAATCACTGTTGGGAGGGATGCGTGGCAATGGAACGCCATGTCCTAGTCACGCACAGTAGAAATCGTTAGGTGTTTAAAAGAAAGTTTCCCGCAATGCTTTGCAACGATCTGCTCTGTCGCGTGTTGCTTGTTTAAAGGTGACGGAACAACGTAGAGCTGCCGCTTCTCGATTTCTGTTCAGAATACAGACAACTGCACGCGCCTGCTTCAACTTTTGCAAATGTTTGTTGTAAGCACGTGACATCGATTCCAAGGCCCCACCCGATTTCGACGAAATCGCGTCGGCGAAAAGAACATCAGTCATCGCGTCCACGACCGAAAGCGACCGATTGTCACGCGGTTTGCGGCGAGGGAAAAAGTCAACATCGCCCCACCGTACGGAAGGGACGAAAGCGCGCGCGAATTTCGGCCTTTCATCAGATGCGGCGATGTGGGGTTGTGCATAAGCCTTCGTCCCATGAGTTGCTAAATGAGACCAAGCTGCCGGAATAACGCAGCGGATGCGAACCCAAATGTCCGGGACATCGCAATGCGTTAGGAAACAGGACCGCTGGGGCAAACAAATCCACAGAAGCGGTCCGTCTGGAAGCACGCGCAAATAACCACAGGTCTGCAACAAAAGCGCGCCATATACGGAGCCGTCACGCTTCGTTTCAAGCAAACCACGTGGCTCGACGTCGTCCAGTACTCGGCTTCCAACAATCCAACTCACCAAGGCAAGCGCAGCGACAAAATTAGATGCAACTGCACAGCTAATCGTTGAGTCAACAGCCCAGGAATCGGTTATATGCGGTCAACTGCACTAGTTGACCGCATATAACCGAGTATTACTGTATATCTAAGTAACGCAGATCTTTGGCAAACAGCAGCTGCAGAAAAAAGCGAACGTTTAAAACTTGCAGAGCAGAATTTCTTGCATTTTGTCACGTGCAGACGAAAAAAGGACAGTGGAAAACAACAGTCCCGAAGAGAAGCACGGACGAGTGGTTGAATTCTCAACCTCAGCAGCAGCACTACCTGCCCCAAACCAAAAGACCGCCCTTCAATCCGATTGGCAAGAGCCTGACGGGCGGTGCGGACGAAAACGGCGACACTATAAATACACGAAATGCGCCGGCCAAAACCGGCTGCGCGCCACTCGCCTTTCGTGCGTCATCAGTCGCCGCGCTCGGTTCGTGCCGCAATACGTAGCGCGAAAATCGTCCTGGTTTCCTTGGATTGTCGCACAGGATCGCTGGTGACGCCAATCTATAAATGTGTTGCTTTTAAATTTGACTGATGCTTTCAGCGAATCGTCCGATTGCTGCTGCAATACGATCACGCTACCCCGCTGCAACGTTTAGCTCGCGCCTTTGGTCGATGCCAGTCACACGTTTGTGACGTTGCCGCCTACAACGTCACAAACGTGTGGTTTTGTGATGTTGTACAGTTGTCGTTCTGGGTTTCGCTGCTTTCACTTGTCAGGGTAAAATGTCTGTGTGAAGATAGTTCAGCACCACTTGAAAATGGGTTGCTGGAACAGCGAAAAGCCATCCTCATGCACAGTGCAAAATCACGACTGGAAACTACAGCAAACCTTCCACTTATAATATACATTCTGTTGGTAATCCGTTCGTTTTGAAACCGTCGCTGTGATGAGCAGCGTTGGACACCGGGCAGAAATGTTGAAGAACAGATCCTTGCCCAGGACAAATTATATTCTCTTGATCTTACCTGCATCCCTTCCAGAGGAACAACCCGTTCAAACCGCTGGAAGACAAACAACGAAAGCAGCGCTTCACCGCAAACCGGTCAATTTTTCCACTAGCAATGACGTGAAACCAAGCGACAATAGCGTCAAATTAAGTGAAAAAAAAAACTTTTTGCCACGGACCAAATTTAACTTTAGCAACGAGGTTGTTAAGGCTGCAGTTCGCACGCAAACAAACGACTGGAAAATTACTTCGTATTTGAAGTTTTTTAATCCGGCGAAAGCCAGCGCCCAAGTTCATGGCAGCGAAGACTGCCGCAAATATTGGAACGTCAGCCCGACTGTCCTCATGTCAACGCTAGCAACCGTAGAAACGCGCGCGTGTTTGTTTCACCCGCAGCTTAATTTTAACGAGTTTAATAAATCATCCAAACGGATCGTAACGATTTGAGGTGCGGCATTGCAAGCAAGCTGCAGCATTTGAAGAAGCAAGTAGCGACACTCCGCTGCAAGGGCAATGAGGCAACTGGTGACAACGGATTAGCGGAAGCAACCTCAATCTAAAACGAATGATGCAACAACCTGCTGGACACCACAATGCCCGTCCAATCCATTTCAGCACCAACACGAAACCGTCGTCCGCTTCCTGCAAAAGGGTTGCGCTGCAATGCAGCAGGAACTACAGCAGCAGCTGCGATAGCGTCTTTGCGCGAAAAGTCACTGATGTATTCTCTGAACTGTCTGTGCGGTGGCGAAAAAAGGAAAGGCGTGGACTTCGTCTCGCAAAGCGCGGTTGTCGAGCGCGGGTGATCGCGCGTGGGAGCGAAAAGAACCACCGGCTTGCGCCGGTACGTTCAGGTAGCATGCGTTCAATCGGAACCAGTTGAAATTCTAAAATGAAAACCGAGTTGCAACAGTTTGCTAGAGCGTCAGTTTTGGGCTTGCCGCTTAAAACAAACACAAAATTGACAACGTCTAAGGGAAGCGTATTTTTTAAGCCATTTCGACTTCTTTATCATCAGCAGGCGCCGATGCCAGTCAAAAGCTCGGTAAAGGGCTGCGAGAGCTCAGTGTTATGATATCACCCTTCCATTGAGGTTTTAGAAGATAAATCAGCGACCGCTTGCAGGAGCGTTGAGCAACAATGCCAACCTTCATCGTTCCGGAGAGACGCACGTTGCACGCTTCGAATATGAACATTAGAAGATGGACACGTTGTTAGTTGGTGACCGTCTAACATCTACTAGCGACACTCAACTGATCAGTCTTCAGTTATATACCGTGGAAATTAATTTCGATACCTGCCAACCCCCAACTTCCCCCTCCCCCCTTTAACAACAAACCAACCTCGTTGCATGAAACGCTTTGCCTTTGGGAGTGACTGAACACCGGTGGGCCGGGGGTTCAAAATCACGTAAGCAGTTGCGCAACAATCCAATCGCGAAACAGCTTTAGGGAACGTAACAATGCCACTCCAGCCGTCACGAAAATATCCACGGCCCTCACCGACACGCACACCTCGAAAGTCGCGCTGACGCGAACGCGCGGCGACAGCTTCCCGGAAAAAATCAAGCACGAAATACTACGTCATTTCCGTCGTCGTCGAGACCAGCAGGGAAGGCGCAACAACGCGAGGAGCAAAATCACAGAACAGACGGCGCAGTTCGAACGAAGCTGGCAGCGCTTGACGCGAACTCACAACAGATGACAATTTGCGCACAGGCCAAACACTTTGCGCTAGTGGTCGGCAAACTGTCGGCCGCGGCCCAATTGTGGTCTTTTTAGCACTTTTCATTGGGCCGCGCAACACTTTTTGTTGTGGAGTGCGTGGTACGTAAGAGCTACAGTCCCGCGCTGGTTGCATGGTCTAAAACATATGCTACCTGTATCAAAACCATGGAACGTTTATTGTTTGACGTTAACAATGCATTCTTTGTCATTATAACGCTATATGACATTAACATACAGCATTGTTGCGTAACAGGTAACTGAACACAGCATAAGTTTCGAAATCGGTCTTTCAAAAATAAGCATGGGCCTTTGTTTACGACTGAAAGAGCGGTTTCGGCTGGAGTCCAAAGGCATATGGCTGGAGTCCAAAGGCAAAATATATGAGCCTCTTGAAAAAAACATGGTGACATTGGGGCCTGCATGCGAGCAATGTCCTCAAATGTTTGAAGCAAAGCTTCGTTAAGTAAGTTCGCGAGAACTCAGTTTACGATTCATGCACAAGCGTGTATCTGCAAGGGGAACAGAAGGCCATCGTTCTTCAAAATTGTGTTTGCCGCAATCTGCTCCAACATCACCCCAGCTGGATGTAAAACATGTTACATTTTGAGGCTCATAGCAGATTGGCTCTTTTTTGCACGCAAAACAGACCGTCAGCTCGTCTGTATGCGCCACTGGATGCAAATGCACAGTCTTGCTTTAACAGCTGACACAAACGCGATCACCAACAAGGATGGGTCGCATTCAGAACGAAATCGGCAAACTACGAGAACCTGCCCTAAGTAAGACAAAAAAGCAAACCCAACTCAATAACGCGTCTTAACCAGAACAGTCGCCAGAAAGCCTACAATGGGAGGGCTTTACGTTAGTGCAGGTGGGATTGATGTTCAAAAATTTGACAAAAACTCCACTGATTTATAGCGTTTCATATTTAAATTTTTGGGGCTTGGAACTTTGTTTTGGGGGGGGCTAAGCTCACCAAAACCCCACGTGGCGACGGGACAGGTTCTGGCAAAACACATGCTAAGACGAAAATGGCCAGCGACTTGTAATTAAAAAATCACCCGAATTTCCTAACGTAGTTGTTTGTGCGCGTAGAGAAGCTTCCTCACGGCGAAGTGCGTCGGTACTACCTCATAACTTCATTGAACTTTAATAATTTACACTACACAAGACCACATGCATTCGGTTAAAGACAGAATCAAGGCTGGTACATGTTCCATCAGCGCAATGGCCAGGCCAAATTTGAAAAAGCCAAAGTTTCGGGCTGAAGGCCAAACCTGATTTTTATTTAATTTTAGAAACAAATATTTTCGTTAACACCATTCCACGAAGCCATGGCAAATACCTGGCCTAACTATACCAGAGACCAACCAGTCGAATGATCTCATCGTGCCCAAAACCCACCCCAACATCAACTTACCATAGTGCTCAGCGGATCAGCATGAGTTTCAGTTAGTGTGTTCAGGAAATTAACTGCAGATTAGAAGTTCGATCGATTAAATTCCGTAACAACGATCACTATGCGTCGTTGACTATCTCCATTCTCTGCGTTTGGAATGTTAAACTGGGTAATTTCTAATTTCAACTGCCAGCAAGGGAAGCTTGCTTGTGAGAGCGCACAATGCACATGGTGACATTTTGCGCGTTTAAATTCGAGAATGTGGTGCTACATGCAGTTGGCCAAAATTTCAAAAATACTTGAAAAAGGCCAAAAGACCAAACAGAACATTTGCGGCCAAACGACTTCGAAAATCGGCCAAATTTTCATAATTTCGCCGCGTGAAAGCCAAGTTTCCAACCCTGGACAGAAGAAGTGTTGAAAAACTTTGGAGATAAATCGGTAAAGAGGTCAAAAGTGAAGCATCATGCCCGACTGCTAACCTGTCATTGGAGTCTGCAGCAGAGCTTGATACTTTTCAGAGTTTCCATCACGTTTGCAAACACAGCGCGAGCAATATGGCAGCAAGAGTGACACCAACTTGTGCATGCACAGTTTTGGCATATCAAACGGATGGGGTAAGAAATCATCCGACACGTCTCATGATTAAACTTTTTTTATAGAACTGACAACGCAACCGTGCACCAAGTGTCTGATAGAAACTTTGCGCTGGTCGATCTGCTACTCCCCGCAGTAGCAAGCGACAACAAAGGCAGGCCGCATTCGAGGTGACGGATTTTTTGCGTGTAAACACGTGAATAAACGAAAAAGGGTCACTAGCACGCGCAATGCAAAAACGGATCCAGTACACCTGGTCGCGAAATTGTAACTACTCGATAGTATCGAATCGTGATCAGCCGTTGAGAAAACAATTTAACGACGCAGACCTGCAGGGACTTCAACTCTCCGATATCGTCCGGGACGCGGGTGAGTTGATTGGTGTTGAGGCAAAGTTCGACCATGCTGATCCACGAGCCCACGTCCAAGGGCAGAGACGTCAGCTGGTTGTTGCGCATGTTCAGTTTCGACAGCCGTTGTGCCCGTGAAAAAATTTCGAACGGTATCCGGCTCACCTGCACGACACGAGCGCGAAACACAAGTCGTGAGCTCGAATGGTTGCTACACTGCAGTGGTTCCCAACCTTTCCATGCTCGCGCACACCTGGGTGCATTTTTCTCACTTTCCCCCCTTTTCCCAGACCGTTTCAATGTTTTCAACCATATACACACAACGAAACACACCACACGGGTTTATTGCGTTAAGCCAGCGTTACGCAAACATCTGTGGGTCACGGACCACACCTGGTACACCCTAATGAAGGTTACGGAGCCCTCAAGAAGAAACGTTGCAATCAATATTTGAAATTAGGTCTTAATTATCGTAGCAGCAAATCGAAACGTCTGCAAAGCCTTTTAGCCCTTTAAACTAAATTAACGGACCACTTAAATCAAACTTATCTTAAATCAAACTTATCGACCCCTTAAATCAAACTTATCGACCCCTTAAATTATTTTCGCGGACTCCTTTGGGATTCACGGACCCCAGATAAAGAACCCATGCGAAAACAAAAACACACGCAGCAATGGCGGTAACAAGCTAGCGCTTGATTCAAGAAAATGCAGCACAGTGTATTGAAAACATGACGTGATCAGTAGTTTTTGTATTTCAGATTCGGAATCAGCACCTTCAACCATTCTCAACCGACACCAAAATGCTGTTGTTGACAGGTACCACCATGCAAGAGGAAGGATTTAACTCGCGCACTCCCTGCTTCCACTTCGCTGATCCCGAGTTGCGAACCACGGAGTTCGCGCGCGCGTCGCCACGAAGCAGAAAATCCACATGCCACCAAACAAAAATATCAAGCTGAAGCGACTGAAACTGGCGCTGCCAACCACCGGCGTCTGGATGCGAACCTTCAACCTTTGGATTTAGATAAATTCGTCATGGGCCGCACACGACGGAGCTAACGATGACGCGTCCCAAGCGCATGACCTAAGGTGCACATTACGATGATTCTTTCGGGCAGCGGCGCTTAGATAGCATTGCGCAACGGTCGCGCGACGACCGCAACGGCGTTCGTGCGCGCGTACGTCAAAGCTTTTTCCTCCGTACAATGACCCGGCAACCCGTGTCGCGTGAGCAGTACGTCTGAAGCGGGGGTCGTTTTTGAGTGTTTAAGCCTCGATAACCCTAATCAGGTCGAATAAAAGCTTTTAACAATACACGAAACCTAGTTTATTTTTTCGGTTATTTTTCGGTCAGAGATAGAATTTTTTTTAAATGACCGAAAAAAATTAAGTCGCTTCGGTCATAATGTCCAAAAATACAGACTGCTGAATAGTGTTACGGCGAGTTTTAAGAGTTTTAATACTTTACAAACCCTTGGTCTAAATTCAATGGTTCTTAAACTGGGGGGCGTGAAAGTTCGGGAAGCTGGGCACGAGTATGTCAGCGACATATTGTTAGAAAGCAGGATTATGACAAATAATTGTTGTTTTGCTCTTTGTGTTTGATTTGAAGGTTAAGGGAGGCGCAAATAACAATGACAAACGCCAAAGGGGGAGCGACTGAAAAAAATTGAGCCTCTGGTCTCGTTCATCCAATGCAGAGGTTGCCAACCTGGGGTACATGTACCCCTAGGGATGCATTTGCCTACCTTAAGGGGTACATTTAAGGTTGGCAGCAAAGGGAAAAATACATTTAGGCCTACATAACATTTATTTCCAGATATTTATACATATGNCNGTAAACATTATTTTAAAAAATGGTTATAGGCTTATTGTTACATATATCTATGATTAGTCATGGCAAAATTTTTTGCCATCGAAATTTTAGAGGTACATGCTCATCTGTCGAAATGCTGAAGGGGTACATGGTCAGACAGAGGTTGGGAACCACTAATCTAATGCAAACAGGTTCCGTGCTCTGTTGCTGCTGCAGCAACGCGCACTTAACAACACGCGACACCAGAGCACCACGTGATCCAACGGCGCGCTTATAAGGCTGGTCAGCACAGACAAACAGCAGTGGCAACATACGAATTAGTTTATAATAACAGTTGCACCACACCATAAGAGATGAGTGACGCAAAAACGCGCATGCGCACAAAGGCCGGTGTGGGCGGAGAGCTGCTGGAAGCAGGCATCTACTTTTTTGTCTCTTCATTTGTCCGTAATAGGAGTGTGCGCAACTTTCAGTTCACCATTACGTCACCATCAACAGCTTTAGCTACAGGCGTGCCAATCTAACCGCTAAGAATGCTGTGTGTTGTCCGTTCTTCAGGTGCGCAAATGACAGGGAATCACGTTCAAACAAGACTATAAATACGCGCTCACGAAAATATATTTTAAATGCCATTTAACATTTTTTACACGACACAGTGACGTCTGCAAACCGACGATAATAATCGAAGCTGATAGGTCGAATCGTCGCGCGCGCGAATGCTTACGTCAGAAGCTGAGTGTGGGCGCATTCACAATGAAACGAGCGAACAGTCGCTGGCACGTGACTGTAAATGCAATTCGAATCGTGACGATTTAAAAAGCGCAGCGAACAGGAAATGCAAGCNAACTAAAACGCCACTGGCAGTTACGCATCAAAGACCCCTGTCAGCTACAATGACCGTAGCCTGGACATCAGCAGCATACTTCATGTGCCGACCCCGCAATTGAAACGTTGCAAAGTGACGCGCTAGGCTAACGTTGCTATTAAATACGTAACGTTGTCGGAGCTTGATGGCCCAGGCCTTATACGGTGGAGTGGGAAGCAGAAGAGGAACTGTGCGCAACGATGCGTGCGCCGAAATATATCAAGTACGCGCTGATGATCGTACTAAGCTTACATAATACCAGCCCGGTGTGACGTAACAACAGCCCTGTGTGACATCGTTTAGTGACACTGAATGCTCACCAGGCGAGACGAAATAAGGAACGATGGGCTGATTCTTCCTTAACTTACCATACAAGAGTTGCCGGTCAACCTACGATCTGCAGGGACAGCGCTCAAACACGAACCCTGGCTGAACGGAACAATGCGACATGCTGACGGGATTTGTTGAACGGAGATTGAATGGAGATTGATTTGCATGCACTGAGCGGATCCAGCTCAGTGCCAAGCACGCTGTTTCGACGAGTCACGTGACAAAAGCAGCTGACGAAACAGTCACTAAAGACGAAAGTGTGCTGTATTTTACTACGGGGTCGTCCACAGCCAGAAGAGCTGGGAGAGAGAACCTTGTGCATTTTTTAAACAAAACGAAGACGTAGGACAATAGGTTACGTGGCAACCGCACGCTGCCAAACGCGTTTCCCGCACATGTGATTTGTCTTGAGCGAAGCACGACGCGCGCATCAGTTTCTGCAAGATCGATGCATGCAGTTGCTTTCCTGCGCGCGACATACTGTTTTCTTTTGCCTAAGATCGTAACGGCCGAGTGTTCTGGATTCCCGGTTAACATCCCTGAAAGTGGTAAAAAATGTCTCGGTTCCGCATCGCGTTTGGTCAATGGCTGTTGGGAATTTTTTTTTATGCAAGACCTTCATTGACGTTACGGAGAAGTGTCCGATGTCTATTTTTACACACTGCGGGAAAATGTACGATGTTTATTACATGTTTATCTGCAGTAGGAGGCCTTAGACCACGGTTGGGAAACTATCTACTATCACGGGCCGCATGAACTGTGGATTATCGCTGGTGGGCCGCAAACAAAAATTGGTTTTATCCTACAATTCTACCTTTATATTACTACGAGGGATAGAGCCTACGTATGACATACAATCTAAGCACCTGCTTATCATGGAGAACTGTTCTGGCACGATTTTGTACTCTAAATTGGCTAACGAAAATTCTGATGCGGGCCATATCAAATGCTCACGCGGGCCGCAGGTCCCCCACTCCTGCTTTACACAGACTCGTCTGATTGGCATTCGTTGCGCGGGCTGCGTCGCTGGCGGGCGACGCAAAATCTCACGATCGCTCGCACATGAGGGGCTGAATCAAGGCTTCCGAACGAGGCAGGAGGCCTTGGCTGAAAATCGATGGGTGTGTGTGCACGTCATAATGCTTAAAAATATCTGAACAAGCTGTACACAGACCGGATGGCGACCGTCGCACAACAAGCTCCGGGGCCGCGGACTCACCTGGTTGTGTTCCATGTTCAGCGACACCAGCGCCGTGAACTGGGAGGGTCCGCCGACAGGGTAAGTGCTGAACTTGTTTCTCGCCAGGGTCAGGCTCGTCAGGTTGGTCAGGCTGGTTAGGAATCCCTGCAACGCAAGCGCGGCGTAAAAATGCAATTCCTCTCGCGAACGGCGCTTTGTCTTGACAGCGAACCGCCCTAACGGCTACGCTCTATCTGAACAAGATTTTAGAACTGACGATGGGTAGTGTTACGTGAAACCGATTTCCTATTAGAAAGTTTTACTGTTTGATTCCTTATTCATCTCTCTTGTGGGAAGTGGTTACTTGAATATTTTGCAGGAAACTAACTTCTTACTGCGAAAGCAAATAAACGTTTACTGTGCACGCAAATAGAATTTCGTGTCGTTGGCCAAGAAAGTAGCAATGACGAACGCTGCGTTTTTAACCAACACGAAAGAAGGTTAAATAGTATACGCAAAAAAACTAAAATAACGCACAAAAAATCATTCTTAAAAGTTGATCTCACGTCAGGTAGCGCCTCAATGTCGTTGTTCTCCAGGTTGAGCTCGTCGAGCAGTACGCAGTTTTGTAACGAGCGCGGGAGGCCGACCAAACGGTTATATTTCAAGCCCAGCCTGTTGAGCTTCAGCAAATTACCTAAACAAACGCAGTACGTAGTCTCTAACACACCCTCCATAATGAGATGGCCACTTGGCCTCATTTCATCGAAAGTTTTCGGAATAATTAAGCCTTAAATGTGGTTTCCACAACACCCTCGGCGAAAACTTGCGCAACGCAAACCCATTGTTTCGATATTGAACACTGACTTTCATTCAGGACAAGGAGCGGTGCGGCTTCAAGTTTACTATTAGATCACAAGTTTCCTATGAGATCACAACCGCAGGCAGAAGATCCAGTTGCGGTATTCAGCCATACGAAGTTGAATTAGCAGAAGTAAACAAGCACAAAATAGCACCAAGAAAGTGACGCCATAATAAAAAGAACAAGGCAAATTTTCACAACATTTTAAAATTATAGCCAGAATGCCGCCAAGGGGCAGCGTAAGCAGTCTTGTACTGTAAGGGGTCGAGTGGAACGATCATCGGCACTCTACGCAAAAACTAACTGTTTTAACAGTCCACAGTCCCGGTTCCCATGATACGCGTTTGCGTTGTCAGTGCAATTGACGGCGGCTCAGAAAGCAGGATGTTCCACACAGTTGATTCGCTCGCTCGGGCGGGTGACATGAGATGACCACGCGCAAAGATCATGTTACCAGCAGAAGCAAAAGACACATCCAAACGTTATTTACTGACCTCACGGCCGAAGGACTCATAACCAAGTATAACCCGCACCTATTGTTAACGACGACACAGAATTCAAATGCCGGTCAGAACGTTACAAAGGACATCCTCGCTATGCACAGTATTGCCGTTTTTTCGGCAAGAACGTGAACAGACCTCGTACAGACGATGACGTTCTTGCGACATTTTTGGGACTTTTCGGCGCCCCCAGTCATTCGGCACCCGGAGCATTGTGACCCCTCGCCCCCCCTGTCGGTACGCCCCTGTCGTCAACAGATGATGACAGGCCTTCATCATACCGATAGTGGCACGATAATGACCAGACGCGACTGCGACGCTTCAAAAACGCATTTCGCACCCAAGATAAAAAATCAATATAAAAGAAAACTTTAAGAACAGGCGCGGCATTTTGACGATCATCGCCTTGCAGATAAATTGACGCGCCAGGAATAACATTAGGTCGAGTGCGAAGATTTGAAACCAACCGACCACCACAAGCACCAAAGAACAAGAGCAGCGTTTGCAAGCCATGCGGACAGAATGAATAATGCCAGGCGCGGGCCGAACAAGCAGTCAAGCGTTTCGTCTGGAAAATAGCGACTGCTGGTGCTGCCGTTCTCTGGGCCTGGACAGTTGATTTTGCGTCCGGATCACGACTGAATTTCCTAGTGGACGCAGCTGCAGTCGCCTACGCAAGCCTCGCAGCGAATTATTTACTACACGTTTCGACAGCCAACAATACACGCGTGAGTTTGATTCACACATCCTGTGGAAGCGTCCGCCGACAGCTCGCAGATGCGCGGAGCCGTATTATCAACAAAAACAAACTTCGAACCGCGACGCTTTGATGATCAATCGCGCGACTTACCAAGAGATTCTGGTAACTGCGAGAGCCGGTTGTACTGTAGGTCTAGAAAGGTGACCAGGTGGCACTGGCCGATTTCGTCCGGAATGCTTTCGAGTTCATTGTACGAGAGGTCAATCGTGACCAACCGCGTTAACTTCCCTGCAAAAGATCAAAGACAATTCTTGTCACGACAAAGATGTTAAGAAACTAATTACAAGTGCAATTCAATTTCAACTCAACAAGCACCATCGTCAGGCCGCAAATATGTTACGGCAGTTTTTGTTGAAAGTTCAACTGATGATGCTGGAAAAAAAATAAAAACACTGGCAACGCAGTAAGCGTTTGAAAAAAAATATTTATACACCACACGACTGTCGTGAAGACACTGTAAGCAGAAAGTTTCGACAGAAGAGCACATGGATAGGAAAACGGCACAGTCAACATCTAACATGGCCAATTTATTGCGATGCGCCAACCGCATCTTTCCGTTTTCGAATGACAAAATGTTGCAATCAGGATCTACTCCGAGGACAAGTTCCTCATCTGGCTTAACTGATCAAAATTTTGTAACTCTTTTTCCGGCGTGTCTTTTGAGTAGGAGTGGAAGTGCTTGGCAATTAAAAAAAACTACGCAATTCAGTGCGAAGCTTACTTTCAAGTAGCCAGGAAGAGTTTTGACAGAGCACCAACATTTTGTTCAGAACTAGTTTTTGCAACAGTTATGTTTCACAGGTAGTGGAAGAAAAATTATTAATGTACACACCAACACAGCTACAAAAATACATAGTAAATAACAACAGATTAAAAAGAAAACATTTCGTTCATAACCGTTCGAGATAAGCTATGCTACACACTTCCTTTAACCTAAATCGCATTGCACCATGCGCAAGGCGACGGCAAGCAAACGAACGGAAACACCAACCGATCTCGGCGGGAATTTCTTTGACTTTGTTCTCGCGAATGATCAGCTGCTGCAGATTTTCCAGGTTTTCGATCGAAGGGTCGATTCTGGTTATTTTGTTGAACCTCAAATAGAGTTTCACCAGCGACTTTAGCTGGTAGACGACGGGAGGAATTTCGCGCAGTTTGTTGTGCCTGTGCGATCGACACGCCCATAAATAAACGGGGCGATACCCACCAACACACCGCTTACAATCGAATTTGAAAAGGTAAGGGCGCGCTTACGTTTCAAAAACCATCCTTGTAGCACAAACTTCTAGGAAACATTACACAATTCTGGAAAACAATGCAGCATTTTGTTGAAGTGAGTTCAACTCATCTCTGAATTTTCCGACATCCACGCGCTAAGATAGTTCAGTGGAAACATCAAAGCAAGAAAACAAAGATTTGAATGAAATGTCGACGTTTCTTTTGAATTAATTCTTATATTATTTAGCAAATTTCCTGGATATATTTCAGCAAATACTCGATGTTCCAGTTTCAAAATATGTTTTAATCATGTCTTATTGTTCAGCAAAACACTAATTTTTCAACCAAGATGTTTTTTGTTGTTTTTGAATACGAAAACATCAGTGTACCTTCCTACAACACATCAACAAGGATGCATAAATACAAAAGGTACTCACCTTAGATCAAGCATCTTGAGTAATTTCAAGTTTTGTAACGATATAGGCAAGCTTGTCAAATGATTTTCATATAACGCTAGTGTTGATAAGTTTATTAAACACCCGATTTCATCAGGAACTTTGGAAAGTTTGTTCTTATATGCGTAAAAATCGGATAACTGATGCAAGTCTTTTACGCTCGTTGGAAGCGTTGCAAGATCCATTTTGCTTAAATCAAGCCTTTGATCATGAGCTTCTTTGCAACGGTTGATTTTCTTTTGAGCTTCTTGTACTGATGCTTTATCAGTTTTCTTATTTTTTGACTTTTTCGTCGTGTTCATGTCAGGGTACTTGACGGATTTCTTGTGAACAACACCCTTGGAACTATGTTCCGCTGACAGAATTTTTTTAGTCAGTGACATCTTTCCTGGTGTCGTGGCACTGGAAACAGAAGCCTGCAACGCAAAAGATATGTTGAAGTGCAACAATAAACCAAAATCAGGAATTTAAACTAATAATACTTGATCATACAAACGTCACCCTACAATTGCCTTATGAAAGCGCAAATTGTCTTTTGAAGTGAGCCACAATCTCAACAAAAAATACTAACTTTTAGAAGTGAACAATCAAAGCTACNGCTATGCTTTACCAATCATTGAAAAACTGCAGAGCTGTACTCATCTTTCACAGAAGTTTTAACAATCGCAATGCACCAATCTGCAGTGAATATCGGTGAAAAACGCTTCCTTTAATTCAACAATTACCACGACTAATTCTTGTCAATTCACATGCACAAACTTCCCACCACTGTTAACCTAATCAGGTAAAACCCGCTGAGGCATGAGGAGCCGCTGCAAGCAACCGCAGTTTTTTTCTAGCGCGGGATGAAACAACGAAATGATCTGTCAAATTTAATACCTTTCCTAGCTCTTATATACAACAGTCTTAGTTCAGGTCGTTATTTGACACTTCATCACCAATGTTGTAAAAATGTAAAGTGTCTTTTTCCTAAATGCAAGCAAAAGTTTCACAATAACAGTGCAAAGTCATTTGACAATACTGTATAAATGGAATTTGTTTTGCTGAAATTGCAAAAAATACTATAATTGTGCTAAACAAAATAGTGCAAGCATCGCATCCTACTAAAAACCTTCCAAGGGGACTAGTAGAGTTGACTTTATGTGGTGATAATTGGGCATTTACAACATGAAAAAGAAATCATGGAATCATTCAAAAGGCGCCAGGGCACCAAAAGAAAAGGGAAGGTTATCAAGTCAATGCCCCTTGACTGGTGAATAAGCTCTATCACAAAAAAAGTTCAGATCAAGGTGTTGTCTATTCATGGGAAAGAGCTGCCAAATGGTCAAGACGGTCGCACAAGGAGTGCTGGGTCGCAAACGGTCTCTCTTGGTGGATCAGGTGCTCAGAATGAGTGGTGAGTTAAGCATACATCACCAAGCTGGTGGTAGGTTGAGCTCAATTCCCTGGTAGGTTATACTGGAGACTTGAAAAACAGCAGTGTAGGCGCTTGCCTAGCCTCGTGTGTTAATGGGTGGGCACAAGAAAAGATCCCACATGCAGCACTCCAATTGACTTGCCACCAATGCGATATCAACTACAATAGTAGCCGCATTGGCCCTGGTGCATTTGAACAGAGATATGTGCTTCAGACCACTAACTACACTTCGAAGGGTACACAACTGAACCCTCTACGGTCATGTTATCATGCACCTTTACTGACAAGCCTTCATTTTGAATTGTTGCTTTTTGAGGGTTTTCTTGCAATACTATAAAATTTCCATGCTAACATGTCAAAATTCATTTTTTCTAATAAAACTTGTAAGTTTGATACAAAAATGTAGCTTTTGGTTTTATCAAACAACATTACAATTTAATGTCTTACCTGATTGTTATCAGCACTCATGACCAGCTTGGAGATGTTACATATAACTGTTTTCACCAGGAAAAGCTGTTACCTAAACCAATTCATTTCAACAACGGTTACTTACATACAAAGTTTTGCTAGTTCCTGTGGATGAATTCACATTATTGCAAACAAGAATTTCAAAATGGAGTGTAGCTGTCATTCATAAGAGTATCAAAACCAATATGTGTGAAGCTTTGTCTTATCAACAGTATTGCACAAATTTCATCAATAACCTTCCATGCTTGCTTGATACTTGTTTTTTTTGTAATCCGTTACTATAAGCGTTGTAGGCATGAAGTAATAGTAATGTTGCTCTTCATTTATCAACATGAAAAAAACATATTCACGGTACACAAAATAATATTATATAACATCAGGTACCAGTTTCACCTTTGCAATGATGTATCTAACAAGTCAACTGATTATCTGACGGTATAAAAGGTGTAACTATATACTGCAAAATAATTAACTGCAGTTTGTAAGATGAGAAAACAACACTAACTGAATGGCACATGGCAGGTTCCTGATTCATTGACACAAAAACGAGACAAAATAAAAACGTTTTCACATCTAACTCTAATTCAGAGAATAAGTTTCAGATGTTCTTACATTGTACAGAGAAGCATTACAGTGACCCATTGTGCTTTAATGCTGGATGGGTGGATTTTCAAACAAACATGGTGCTACTTTAATTCAAAGAAAACTCACCCCTGATAACGTTTACCTGTCCAAGACTTGAGAACTAATCAAATCATTTGCCACATCAACCAATACGCCTTGGGACCAGCTGACATGGCCTGTACTTGACTGTGTTACAATATAAACACCACTTCACTCGGTATTTGTTATTCAAGAAGTATACATACATTTCAACAAAAAAAACAGAAATCTGTCCTACATGACAAAATTCAGAACAACAATATTTCCCTTTGTTTATTGATTGATTTCTAACACCATACCCAAGGCAGACAAAGACTTAACTGTACCCAAGCACCATACAATGACTGAACTCAAACCAAATGAGGGCAGATGCATACATGATATCGAGATAGGAACACACAATGCTACAATTTTTTTAAATGCACACAAAAACGCAACCAATCAGGAGTTTATGAG
>JGI24158J21664_10001771_pt1 | contig 25028 bp, 16 predicted proteins | sample Ectturendosymbi3_FD_21664 | JGI IMG/M metagenome (IMG submission 21664) | reverse complement strand
TTGGGGGTACGAGTACCCCCGGTTGGGAACCCCTGGATTAAATGGTTCGGTAGCGGAACAAGCAAACTGCAAAGTTGATTCCAAGCACAGGTAAAAAACCCCACGAAGGACATCACTGACAAATAGACCTACCCTGCTTCATCTTAAACTGCAAAACCACGTGTAGTTTTGTAATCAGTTCAAACGCAGAAAACCTCCTAGTATTCCTATATGCCACAACTTTTAGCCAGCTTTGAACCACATCCAGATTCCGGGTAAAGCTGCTGTAACGGAGCGGAACCGAGTGAATTTCAAAATAAGAAAATAAATGACGACGCTAACGGTCGACAAAAAAGCTTTCAAAAGGCATGATCAAATTGGTTCAGTTTGATCTTCATCATATTTCAAAATTATATCATTTCACTTTCATCCATCGCAAAGGCTCGTCACGAAAACTTTTGGTCATTTAGCACAATCCAGAAAAGCGCTTTGTTTTTCAGCTTTTGCAAATTTGACGACCACAAGACACCGGCTAGCTTCATTTCCTTAAATCGAAAATTACCAACAATTTTGAATTGCATCACTTTCCAGAAGGTTACCTTATATGTTACTTTTCTAACTTCTCACATGGCCACCCTCACACTTTTTATGCCACAAAATTCCAACCCAACACAACTCATATTCCCACTACGAACCCTTTTCCATAATATACCCTTTTGCAACTGAATTTTAAGGAANCTCAAGCAACAACTTACTTCATCCTCTGGGTTCAAGTAGAGTTCATGGTATGAGAGGCTAGAGTGGAGTCATAAAGTTGTTCACTGATTTAAGTGTCTGACGCTTCCAAGCGGTCAACAGCATGCGGTGAAGAAGGTCGCGGTTGAAACAAGGTGAGAACTGTTTAGTGCGCAAAAAGCAATGGAAGGCGAAGGCGAGTAAAACAATAATTCTGATCGTTCTTCATCCTTAATCAAGACTTGGTGCAAGTGCTTAAGTCTATCACGACATCAGTGCATCGCGGCTGCCCTTGACGAAACAACCTTTTCTCTGTTTAGCTAACCGCTGATGTGCTGCTTGCTACATTGAAAATCACTTGCTCTTCAGGTTTAAGATTGCCTTTCGTTAGGGTAAAACATTTTTGAAATGAACAGACCGCGGGCATGAGGCGTGACAGCACAACAGTAATGGAGCACCAGAACAGTAACACTCATTCTGATTCTCCAACAACAGCACATATTCAGTAACACTAACGTAGTCAAGACTTATGTTAAGACGAAACCTTAATGCCTAACCTAGTCAAGACTTTTGTTTATACGACACCTTAATAATGGTGAATACGTTCAGTTTTATGTTTCAAGTGTTCTTCAGCCCAACGCACCACTCGACTCATCTACGCGAGCAATTGCTAAACCGTTGTAACTATTCGTTTAGTTAGATAACGGTTGAGAAAAAGCTACTATTGTAATGCTACGTTTTGGCTACTTTTGAAACAAAAACGCTTTTAAAGTGCCCTGAAACAAAAAATTAGCAAAGTGCAAAGCAAGCCCAGCCTAACCTTTGACTGCAAGTCAGAGGAGACAAAAGATAAATGACATATGATATCAAAACTAAAAATCAAATCGCACCTAAAATAAGCTACTTTTACGAACTGAAACTTCTCCCTCTACTTTACCTGCCATGTAATTCTGCCCATAGTTTTCTTTGCTCTTGATTCAAAACGGAGAGCACAAGCGTAAGTTCCCTAACTCTAAACCTAGTCTATTACTTTTGAATAGATCCGAAGTGCTGGTTGATCCAACTATTGCTCAGATCGAGCAAAGTTGGCAATTTTCGAGCACTTTTATTGCAAGGCTTACTGATATTTCACACTTTTCTGTGAACTTCTGCCTTTTCAAAATCAGTGCTGCTGTCACCAAGGCTAGAGATTAGTTTTTAGTAGTTTCACCATCCTCTACAGGCCACCATTTGCCAGATACACGAAAGGCTGGGATTCACATAATTTGAAACGCTTTCTTGTGAACCAAAGTCATGCGGTTCGTGCTTCATGCTGATCCCACTGCATCACACAAAACCACAGTGCAAGAGCCTTTCGCAACAGTTTTTTAGAGCAGAAAACTGACAGATACTTTGAACACAGCACCGCTTCCAATTATTTGATCACACAGCGATTTTCTGTTATTCTAATGTAACAATTGATTATGTTCGTCACAAGCACGTGATGTGAAACGATGCGTCCGAAATCCGAATAGAAAAGCACAGGAACCAGGTGACACGTCACACGTATGAGATCGTGTGTCATGAACTCTCACAAGTCACAACCAGGGACACCGAAGCAGCGGTAGGAGAGTAATAGAATTGAGGGCAATGAAAACTTACAAAAAAACACAAAATCATTACCAATTATGCTTGCTTCTTCGTAGCAACAATGTTGATCTCAAAACAATAACAGAAATTATAGAAAACTCTTCTTAATTTTCTTAGTGTGCGAATAGCTGCAATGACTGTTTCAATTCGGTCTTGATAAACCATGAAATTATGGTATTGTTATTAAAAGGCACCTCCGCACACTAAAGTGACACTCTATTGCACTGGCCATTGCACCAAATATTCATGGAAAACAGGAATGTAAAGCAGGTCAGTAGTCAAGACTTGTCCTCCGCGCTGATGGTGACCTCGTTGCAGCAGAGCGCAATAGGAAACAAGACGAACTGAGCAAAGGGCTGTACTTTTTCAGGAAATTACTGGCTACGTTCAACACCGGGTAATATTCTGGGGACAATTTAGCAAAACAATAGCTTCAACCGGACTGGCGTATTTTCGCAGCCACGTAGGAGGGTAATACAACAAGATCCACCATTGAAATGGTTGGATAGGTTGAACGCGTGCAACTTGCAGTTGCTACGGACCCAAAGGTCTGGATTTCGAGTCACAATCAACCAGCGACAGGAATATCACGATGGGGAAATTTCAATAAAATATGAATGTGGCAGCGCGGCAGCAAGATGGGCTTTTTAATCTCCCCGCAAAAACTGAAATCAAGTCAAAGTTGTTTTTTTTCTTTCACGCGAAAAAAATAACTAAAATCTTAAATAATAGAACAGCTCTTCTTGTCGTGAAAGAGATAGTGGTATAGCACTCTTTCTCCTTTTCTTTCCATAACTTTTTGTCATCATCTGTAATCCTTCCCAGCACGCATCCGATTAGATAACAAACTGGTGATATTGACCTATTGCATTCAATGCTGCTCCAAGAGCTCAGCCCGGGGAGACATACCCCTCTGACCGCCCTGGCGACAACACTGATCTGAAGGCTTCCCGTTCACAGGGAGGCATGCCTCACGCAAATTATATTGTTCGCCTACCGCTCCACAGTTTAGGAGACCAAGATTGGGGTTTGCAGATAAAAGGGTTGAATAGCAAGGCACTCGGAAATATACAGCGATACCTTGAAGCAGAGGTTCCCAACCTGTGGTACGCGAGTAACTTCCATTTTTTCACAAAAAAAACTGGATTCACAGCTTTCTAGTTTACGTTTCGAACTTTGTTTCTAAAGAAATAAATTTTCCTGTAGCCTGCTATTCCTATTGTTTCGCAACATTATGACTTTCGATGCGCTGTTAGCAAATTTACGCCACACATCGAAAATTGGTGGCAGGTAAACAATAACAAAATCTCATTAAATTTAGTTATGTTCTTTTATTGTTATTTTAGTGTAGGTATATTATTCTTCTGAATAAACCAAGATCAAGTTAGTTGTTCTGGAAGAAGTGGTACGCGTTGACAATACGGGTGCCCAAGTGGTACGCGATCCAAAAGAGGTTGTTGGGAGCCCCCTGCCTTGGAGTGACGGGCAGGCTTTTGGTGGTACATGTAGAGCAACACGTTTCACAACGCCCAGTAAAATACAAGACCAGGAATTTAAAAAAACATTTTTTTCATTCAGTTCTTTTGAGGGAACGTGTTGACATAGCTATAACGGAAACCCAAGGTCTAGCCAGAAATTCTCCGGAGTAAACATAAACATGTTTTGGAGTCGGTGCTTTGCACAAATTTGGGTTAAGACTACAAAAAAAAATAAAAACAAGCACTGGGATTTAATTAACACTGCCAGCCTGAAACCGTTAAGATATCATTCGCTCTTTTCCTCAACTCCAATTGCCGTACGCTCGACAAGATCACGGTCTGGCAGAGATTGTTGGAGCTAAACAGCAACTTTCTGCACCGGGAAAGCAACTACTGCACAGGTCAATTTCTATTGGTTTTATCAGTAGTAGCTTTCAAAAAAACTTGACGAAGGCTTACTCATTTCCCTTCAGGCATGGAGCACTGAGAGCACATTCAATTGCGATACATTTGCCAACAGCGCCGCATTATGCACCGCGGGTTTATTAAAAATAATAAGCTTCATTGACCCTCAACAACCTCAGTAATCCTTCCGTGAGCACAAATAGCTTTCACACCGAGATTTGCCGACAACTCCACAAAACGATTCCAGCAGTCACTGAAGATGCATCTATGCGAAATACGCAAGGACGAGTCGTGCGACCATGTTATATATCTTTTTATTCACTGAGCACGAAGAAAGTGTTCTGCATGCTTGCAAGCAAAATGTAGTTCCACTATTCAATCCATTCAGTTAACCTGACAGATCAGATGAACAGCGTATTTCCAGGCGACACTTTTCAGCCTCCACGGGGTCGTCAGCGAAGCGCAGCTGTGAACACTTACATCACCAGTACACGACGTTCACACTCGGCTTCTGTACTCTTCTCGGGAGGTCACGCTTTAGGTCTGTGACGCCCATTTCCGCTTGCGCCGTGGCCGCACGAGTCGTCGCAGCGAATTGCTGCGCTGGTGGCGAGTCAATGGCAGCATCGCGCGTGGATCGCTCCCTTGCGCCCACCCATCAACGCCGAGCACGAGGAAAGTACCTATTTTTTTCAAGTCTTCGGTGTGGCCCGACCGGGAATCGAACCCATCCTGCCCGTTTTGGTGACGCGTGCCCAACCATCTTTCTAGGCCCTGCAGCGTGACACACCCACGTGAACTACGCGGAGACGCGGCCTAGTCATGTTGAAACTTTAATGCTTGCAATNCAACGCTACTGCAACCTGAACGCTGCTCCTTACAGAAAATTTTTGTGGGTTAACAACTGCTACTCAGTTTTCGTTCAGCATTCCANGCGCTCGTTTCTTTCGTTTTCATAACAGTGAGCCGCTAGCCAGACAACAGCACAGAAATCGTACGGCACTGCCTCTTTGAAATTGACTTCTGAAGTCTTTTCATCTTTCAGAAGGTTTAAAATTTAAGTCATGATGAAAAAACACTTTGAACCCTAACCAAAGAAGAAGTGTATACGCTTTCAAGTGTTACGCATAAGATGTTAGCCAGTATGTAACTGTTCTTTCAACAGCAACATTAGGGGAGTGATCATCTTGGTAAAAAACACATTCCAACAAAACAATCAGGCGGTATTTTGATAAAATGCAGGCATCTTCATCTCTTCGAAACCAATCGCCCCCAACTTACCTGCAGAATGAGGGCTATTGGCAATTGGCAGTACGCGTTGCCTGGGCGATCAACTGAGTTTAAAACAGGGGTTCTTAACCCGGGGGTCCGTGTATCCCTTAGGGGTCAACTAACGTGATTTAGGGGGCCCATAAACCAAAATCCAAATGAAGAAAATCCGCTAGCTTTTATCTGCACATTTGGGTCATCATTCAGCTTAATCGCACCACAACCGTAGTCTGACATATACTTCTAGGCACAACTAGGCAATGAGGGTATTACCTTTATGATGTAATAGTCCACATTGTCCGCGGAATTTTCTGCTAAAACTTTCCGCTTACGTTGACCCGAACAAGCGACTTGTTTATTTTGTTCATATGCAGGCCATCTATTGTTTTATTTATCGTTTAGGGCAGAGGCGGGCAATTAGCGGCCCACGGGCCACATGTGGCCCGCCGCGAAGTTTTCAGTGGCCCGCGGAAGCATTCAGAAAAAATATTCAAATCTAAGAGTTCTTCCAACTTAGTGCTGAGGCTAACTTGTCAGAGACTTGCTTCTATTTCCATTAGAAGGTGCGGCCCCCGCTGAACACGCCCTTCCAAAAGTGCCCCCCGAGCAAAATTAATTGCCCACCCCTGGTTTAGAGTTATGGGGGGGGGCGCGAGATAGAAAAGTTTGAGAAGTACTGGTTAAAAACAAACCTATCGCGTGTTGCACTTTGATTTTCGACAATTGGTGACGTAAATAAAATCGCGTTATCTTTGTTTTTTTTTCAGAAGACGTAGGTGAATGCCACACAATCATCCATCGACAAACCTTTGCCTGAGCCCCGTACGCGGGGGGGTGTTGCGAGGTCTGCTTTTCGTCAACAGCGACGTCAGATGTTCAGCCAACTCTTTCGTGTGTTCCAGTGACCAGTGACGCAACAAGGACGTCGCGAAGCGGTCCACGTCATCGCACTGACGGGATATGACGTGCTTGACCATTTCCTGCGAAGGCCTGCCAATGCAAGATGGCGGAAGGTGCGCGAGCGGGATGTTGTGTAAAAACAGGAAATTTACAAGGACTGACGACACGCTAGCCATTCAGTAGTCTCTTTCCTGCACCCAAGCTTTGTTGAACAAGTTTAACGTAGCGTTAAAACTTCAACGGAATTAGGCTCAGAATGTAAGCGACAACTGCCTGACAAAGGAAAAACTGTGCATACTGCGGTCCTGTTTTTTTTTCGCTGAAACATTTCGATCATTTTTGCTGGGGCATTTCGGTCATTTGTCTCACAGCTGTATTAAAACTCGCCGTAACAGTGTTTTTTAGCCTATATTTTCAGACATTCTGACCGAAATGACTTATTTTTTTCGGTCATTTCAAAATCATTTCGGTCTATAACTGAAAAAAAACAGCATTGCACAGAGGCGAAGGCAGACGGCGGGTGGGGGGATTTAAACCCCTCACTTCATGAGCAAACTTAACAATAAATAAGGAATGGGCACCGCTACTCTCTTTTGCTGGTTGGTTGTACCATTATCCGAGTAAAATATTGTAATGCTGAAAGCGCAACTGATCCCATTTTTGGCAGNGCTTCAAATATTCAGCGAAAGAAGATTACTTGCACTTCAGAAATGACTAAAAAAGGTCACCGCAGCTTTTCTTTCNAGCACAGCTTCACTGAACTTTTACGAAAAATGTTAAACAAAGAACGAAGTTGTTATTAGCGACAGAGCTCCGCGATCGCACCACGTCCGACGAATATAATCAATTCGTTAAAACCTCTTCAGATTTCGAAACGTGCCTATAGCTGGTTGTTGTTTGTAGGCTTTTCCCACAGCCATGAGGATCTTTAGTCAACTGAAGTTTACAATATTATTGCAGGACTCGCACAGAGCGGAACGGACTACGAGGACAAGGGAAAGGACTCGACCACTTGCCAGCTTAGCATAACTCGCGAGGGAGCGCAGTGTGTTGTTTTTTTTCACTGAAACATTTCAGTCATTTTTTGCTGAGACATTTTGCTCACTGAAACATTTCGGTCATTTGTCTCACTGTTGTGTCAAAACTCGCCATAACAGTGTTAGCCTATATTTTCAAACATTCTGACCGAAATGACTTAATTTTTTTCGGTCATTTCAAAAACGTTTTGGTCTACGACGAAAAAAAAAACATAGCACAGTCAAGCATTTGAGCCTACCTTACGCGCTGGAATGCCAGCAGCATCATGGATAGCGCCTCGGCGTGCGTTTTCGAGCTCAGCTTCTGCACCAGCGGAAGCACAACCTCGGGCGAGATGTCGTGCACAGCGAACAATTGCCACACGCAGTATTGCTCGAAGCTCTCCCACTCCAGGCTTGCAACTGTGAATTCGCAAGAAAGGCTATGCTAATAAAACTACGAAATGACTTAATTTTTTTCGGTCATTTCAAAAACATTTCGGTCTATGACCGAAAAATAGCCAAAGGGTAACGATCTCCCTCAAAGGAAAAAGTAGCGGGTAAGGACCTCTCTTAAAAATCCTGATTGTATGCTGCGAAGACACGTGGCATTCGATCAGCTATATTTCCAAACAAGGAAGATCAAATTTTATCCAATTGAACTTTTTTCTGCAAAAGCGACGTTTAAATCTTCCCACCTATGACGTTCAGCACGCTCTCTCTCTTCATCATGACGAGCTCTCCCATCATGACCATGCACTGAAGCTCCTCCAGCTGCTGGGGATCCATCACCGAGACGACGATGTTGAGCAGCTCGCTGTTGCCGATGCAGTGCTCCGGGAACTGAAACCAGTTTGAGCCAAATAAGGCAACGGCGGCGATAAAAAACGGGATTTCTCTCTCCCAACAAGCAAAGAGGGGGACATCTTCAACAGATTAAAGATTTAAGTGGTGAGTTCACGGGGGGGTAAGCTGAAGCAGTGGGTAATGCCCAGAGCTGTGGAGCCGGAGCCCGAGCAATTTTGGATGGCTGAAGCCGACAGTCCTGGAAATTGCTAGCTCAGTCATTTGTATCGTTGAGATTTTATAAATTGCTTTTAAAAACATTTAGCTGAGGAGAAAATTTAAAAAACGGAAGGGCAATGCTCTTTCCAGGACGTACACGTTTGGAAAGACCCCGCCCATCACAGTCACCTTCAAACGAAATCGTGACGCAGAAAATACTCCGCAATACTGTAGTTCCGTGGCAGAGTGTCCGCCTCTCAGTTGGAAGGTTGAGTGTTCGACGCTTGTCAACCACCGTAGAACAGGCCCGTATCCAGGTTTTTAGGTTTTAGGGGGGGAAAATACATTTTTAGAAAGGGGTAAAACAAACATTTCTGGAAACATAAAAATTGAGGGGCATTGGCCCCGAATGCCCCCCGTGACTACGGGCCTATACCGTATAGAAGACCTGGGCCGCAAATCATCTCTCACCTCCCGAAACACGTGGGGCACCAGGAACACAAGCATTGTGACGTCATCCTCCTGGCAGTGCTTGAGATCCATCATGAGGCAGTTGTAGGTGTCGCCGAGTTGGGTGGTCTGGGCGAACGACTCGTATATGACGATGTTGTCCTCGCTGAACACGTGCTTTCTGCGATGGAGCGAAAAGTTTTCGTGATTGTGATGGCGCGCGCGGGCGAGTCAACGAAAGATCCGCGGATGTGGGAGGATTCGAGTCAACGAGTTGTGAATCTCGACTTTTTAGAACAGTGGTTCTTAACTTTTTCTGTAACACCCCCGTCTTAAGTAATAATTGCATAGGCACAGCAGTGACCCACACCAAGCGAATCGATCGCAGTTTATTGCGTAAGGAAACTAGTTTCGTGTGTTACACATCTTCAGTCCTGCGCAAAAGTCGACATATGAAACAAAAAGAAAAATTACGTACTGTTGCTAAGATCAGAACTCAAGATTACAAAAATTGAACACAATTACAACCCCTCCACTAAACACAGCTACAAAACTGTTCAACGAACACAGATCGCAACGGCCATTCGGCACTTCTGATTGACAAAACATACTCTCCGCGTTTAGCGTGGTCTTTGTCTCAGGCGATCACGTGGTTTGCAACAGACCGTAGCGTGCAGTGGAAAAAGTCTAGCAGGCCAAGTCAAGTTAGTTTCGGCGGTAATGTAATGCGAAATGAAGTTATTCGGTAAAAACGTTTACACTACAGTTGCGGTATAATAAACGATACCCCGTCTTAAGTAATTTTCCTGTTTCAAACTCCACTGGCATTAAATAAGTTTTTGAAAACAAATGAATTTATTGGTAAATAATCTATTGATCAAACTTAACATTTTGTAGAGCGCGTAAAAGCTCGCTCTCCCCTGGAAAATATTTATTGGCGCCCCCCCGACGAGGCTGCCCCCCCCCATTGCGAACCACTGGTTTAGAAAAAAATCTGCTGATGGATTCAAACCCTTCACCGTTGTCGAGGCAAGTTAGTTGGTTTGAATCACCGCAAAAAGACGAAAGCAGAGCCCAGTCGGCTGATTCCTCGAAAGCTTGCAGCAAAACTTGGGACTTTTTTGCTCGATTGTTTATTTAGGATAAAGACTCGGTCGTGGAAATATGAAGAAATGTCCTTTCAAACGTCATGTGACAGGAATTTTTTCTTTCCTTTTTTTGTTCGCAGCGATATAACTTTTTCGTTGTTCCAGCTCAAGAAAGCTGCCGTCCCAATAGCTGCCGTAACACAAGCCGCAATCCGATAAAACTGCATCCGAAACCGCAACCACCCACTTGACAGCCAGAAAAAAGAGCAGGTGATAACCGAGTCTCGGTTGCAGCGCGTAAATCTCGGACAGAAGCTGGAGGAGGACGCTGAAAGAGTCGTCGTCTTTCTGGCTTTGGTACAAATTGCGGAAGATAACGTGCAGCGGTTTTTCTATGCATCCTTCTAAATACCTGAAAGGAAAAAAATTAGACTTGAGGCGCACAAATCCTCCGCGCTAAACACATCTAAAGTTGAAAAGTGCACACTGCCGCGTCGCTCTCTTATCATAGCGTTACATTTGAGTGGGCCATCCAACAAAAAGCTTCTGAAGACGAATTTTATCGTCGTTTTTCGTGCATTTATACTAAAAATCACCACATCAAGTGCAGCAAGTACAAGCACATGTAAAGCCACCTCCCTGCTTCAACATACTGTACATAAGTGAGGCACGGATATCAATGCTTCAAAAAGTGAAGTCTCAGTGCTGTGTGAGGTCTGTGAGAGACGACTCCCTCTGTTTCGGACTCGTGGCCACACCAGGCCAGCGACTGACGAAGCAATGTTTTCGTGACGCATGCATGCACGTAACAATGCGAACTCACTCATCCGTTAAGTCGCACGAGGGCAGTTTGAGAACGTTCTTGTGGAAGTGATCGGACAGCAGGAAAGTGAGACAGGACGAGAGCGGGGCGGAAACCTCGGTGTCGAAGTCGTCCTGAAAACGGTACATGCACATTAGGGGATGAGGAACCTGCGGCCCGCGTGAACATTTGATATGGCCCGCAGCAGAATTTTCGTTGCCCCCAAGTCAGAGTACAACATCGCGTAAAACGAAACTCCAATGATACGCAGGTACGTAGTACGTTAAGAGAAGTCACTCTTCTTCATAGTTAGATAAGGGTAGAACTTTAGGATAAAATCAATAGATTTTGCGCCCCGCCAGTGATAATGCGCAATTCATGCAGCCCGTGACAGTAAATAGGTTTCCCGCCCTGTGACAAAGCATAGTAAGTTCGTGTTCTTAGAGCAGTGGTTCCACATCTCGGTAAGCGAAGATGAATTAGGGAGCTCCGGGGGTTACAGTCTCGTCTTACACATGCAAACATTGTTCATCAACATTTTGATCACGACCGAGCCACGGGGGGCATTCGGGGGCAGNGCCCAAAAGAAAACAAAATTAATGTACTGAGGGATCTGTTGCTGTGCGAAAGATGAATGAAGACCTTGGTAGAACGAAAAAAATTAAGTTACGGTTGTACTTCCTACGGCGGCGGTTCCCTACCTGTTTGAGCGTACGGGACTTTACAAAACAGAAAAATAAAAAAGTCCAGCATGCACTGTACATTGCACAGTGTGTACATTGTCACAAATAATTACCGCGGTTGGTTTGCAACTGAAATTCAGTGACATTCACTTTTCGTTTCATATTATTATCCGCACGCGCTGTTTGAGCGAAAATAATTGATGCGACGCAAAACCGGGTCCGAGAAAAAAAAACAGATTGAGAAACGGGGTCCGTGGCCCGAAAAGTTTGAGAAACCCTGGCTTACTTTGAGCGCATATGAGAGTGAATCTGTAATTCGAGACAGACATCCGCGACAGTTTCTGTTGTTCGAAGTTTTGTGCAAAAAAAGCCTTCGTCAACGTAAAAGTTTTTTTAGCAAAAATGACGAAAATAGAACAAATTTCTGTAGACAAGGAAGAAAAAGAAGCCCACCAGGGAGAGCACGTGGTCGACTATGTCCTGTATCCGTTCGCAGCGCTCGTCCAAGTCCGTTCGCTCCGTTTCCTGCAGCTGACGAATCAAATCGCGAAGCGTGTCGTCCAGCCTGCAATCACGTGATCGAGGTCGCGGTTGAACGCTCACGCCTGAGCTCCACATTGAAACCAACGCATCGAAAAATCTGCCCACGTTGCACAGAGCGAACAAGTCGCTGCCGGATTTGGTATGCGCGGAAAGCTTGCGAAGTAAGAGTGCACGAGCGGCGATGCGCAAGCCGTTAAAACTCGCTAAGTTTTTCGAGTGTTACGCTGCCGCGGCCGCACTCCACGAATTCATTCCGTGAGCCCTAAAATGGGCCCAGGAAAAGATCCCTTTGACCTGTTCATGTTACCTTTGACCTTCTCCACTGGCCATTCAAACGAGAAAGGAAGTTGCGCACCGCCCAATTTCCTGACCAGGCACTAGTTTCAATGAAGATGGGATTTTCTCGTTTTTCAGAAGGAAAACCGCGGCGTCAGGAACAACAGAAGCTCAGTTCAAACGGTTACCTTTCCAAGTCCGCCGATATGTCCTGCGGTTCACGACTGGGCGAAGTCCTCCACGTGTTTGTTTGAACTTTTGGCTTCTTGGCTGTTCCAAAACGGACGAGGCGTAAGTTCGAAATGAACGACAATTGTCTCACACGTTTGAAAAAATAACACTTGTGAGCAACAGAAAGTGTCGACGCGAGGTCACGCGGGTTCATTTGCGTCCTCGCAAGAAAAAATACTGTCATTTCGGCGATCACAAGAAACCCCCACTCCTATAAGGCGGCCAATCCCAGCAATAACATTTTGTAAGCTTAAAGAATTTCTTGCCAACACCCATCTTCTAAAGCAGGCGAACGTCGCTTGGACGACCTGCGTGCTTGCTTGCGGGGATGGGATCTTGTGCTTCTACAATGAATGTAACACGGCTTCATTAGGAGATTAGAGCTTGAGTTTGGGAGCTTGATTTCGTGTTTGGGACGACTTGACCCGCCCAATACCCCTTTGCCATCGGGTCTGACCAGGTATGTGTGGAAATTGACGGCCACCCTGTTCGTTCAGTAAAATACAGTCATTCAAGCCGAATGCGGAAAAGAAACTACACCGTGCGTCCAGCGCAAGCCTCTTTCGAGGCCCAGTCTGGTTGGTTTTCTGAATACTCGGTTTTCTTGAATCCTGATAAACGGTGGTTGACTGCTTCAGCAGTTTTCTTATTTTTCTGTTTTATTTATTTATTGTTATTTGTTGTATATTTTTTTTTAGCTAGTTATTTTTGCTCGTTAGCATTATTTTTGCTCGTTAGCACCACAGTGCAGCGGGATGGAAGAACTACCCTCGCGGGCCTCATCCAGCCCGCTGGTCATTGTCCTGTGGCACCTGTGACCTGTTCCAGGGTTTATGGCATTTGAAGCAATTTCGCAAAACATGGCGTGGAAAGGGGAAGCACCGAAGAAAACGTATTGCGTGGGAACGGTGAAGCACCGACACAGGTGTTGCCAGTTTCGTGGAAGCTACTCGGCGTCATGTGCAATTCGGCCTCTTTAAAACCTTTTGCAATTCAGGCCTGCGGAGCCGGAGCCCAAGCGATTTTGAATGGCTGGAGCCAGAAACAAAAAAATGTTTGATGGTAGAGCCGGAGCCTNAAATTTGGGTTCCGGTTCCACAGACATACTTTGTCAGGTAAGCGAGTTGTACCGATATTACAATGGTTTTTGTTTTCAACGAACCAAATTGTTCTGGACCCGGAGCCACAAACTTCTACATGAACCAAAAAATTGAGATGCCTGGAGCTGGAACCTGAAATTTGAGTTCCGGCTCAACAACCCTGGTTCAAACACCGATGAATAGCTGAGTGTTGCTGGCCTACACGCACTGACAATAACAATACGACACGCGCTGATTTCGAACCCTTCTAACGCCCGCGCCGGCCACTACAGTGTCTGGCAAACCTTTGAGCGACCGTAACTTCTCAACGGATTGGACTAGAGAGTCACTAAAGGTATCATTGGATCCGTGAGACAGCACCGCACATTTTGAGATAGGTCGCGCCCATCTGTGACGTCTTTTCAGGGGGAAAAAATTTTTCGCGTAGGCTAGGAAAACCAGTTGCGTCCATTCGAACAGTCATACAACTCAAATCAAACACGTTCGAAACACACTTTCTGCATAAAAAATATTTGTGAAGACCTTACCTGTGCAAATGATGATCAAAAAAGTTGACACTTTTTTTGGTGGGGGGTCCAAGGGGGAAAAAACCTCGGATTTCGGGGGTATTTTGAGGTTCAAGCCACTTTTCTGCCAGCCAGCCAGCAAACTTGCAGAAAAGGTGTAATTGGGTGTTTTACAATATCCCACACAATTTCAAGCCAAAATATTGACCGGAAAATTTTATTTGTGAAAATAATCATAATATCCACTAGGTGGCTGTGAAGTTTTCAGGGTCTATTTTTGGCCGTAACTCCCCAACCCCTTAGGCTAGCAGGCTAAGCCAGGTCTCTAAAGCTTCAGAATAGCTCCTACAACATTTTAAGCCACACACCGAGTCATTATCACCTGCATTTTGTTCTCTGGATCCCAAAACGTGATCTAGAAGTCAATTTTCTTAACCTACACTTTTGGACCCCCTAATTTCCCCCCCCAAAACGGCCCGATCCGACTTTTTTAAAGGATCCTGTTTTTGAGTATTCCGGCGGTAGGCGAAGCGCAAAAACCGGATCGGAAAGGCTAAACGGGATGCGGGGAACGTGATTATGGATTTTCTCTGAATTTTGCCAAAAATTTAGTACGGAAAATGCACAAACATGGATTCTTCTCAGAATTTCAAGTGTAAAGGTATGTTTTTGTCATTCTCATTCGATTCCTTGCTGTCTCCTGCATCCAGGGATGTTTTCACTGGCTCTCTAGCCCGATCCGTTCAGGAGTTATGGCTGATCAAAGGTTTGCCGGCCGGGGCGGGCGTTAATTCAACAGAAAGTCAAATACGATAATATTTTTGCACTTGTTGGCGTTTATTTTTAATGCATGCACCTTGTACAGATCTGAAGTATTGCTACAGACTTATAACACGACCCCAAACGAATAGCTGGGATAGAGCGTCCGCCACGCAATCAAAAGGTTAAGTGATCGATCCTCTACTTGGGAATGAGCGTTCACCAACATCAGGCTTCTTGCCTGTCGCCAGCTGGCGTCACGCAAATTATTTAAAAACAGACCGCACTGGCGGCAGCAAACGGGTTCTACAACGAAAAAAATAATTAGAAAAAATCGAGCCAACCTTGGTCTTCCTCGTCATCGCTGAAAATGGCGGGCGCCTCCTGACTCGAGTCGACTTCTTCGTGGTTGTTCTTCTTGCCATTGTTTGCCTCCGTATCCGAATCATCTGAAAATACAATGCGGGACAAGACGTTTGGGCGAGCTCTGAACGGAGCCATGCAGTCGACTGGCAGACCCGTGGCCAGGTTTTAAGGTTTGAGGGTGCAGAATACATTTTAGGGGAGCAGGATTTTTTTTTTCGTTTGTTCATGATAAAAAATTTTCCGGGTGTGGCAGTAAGGCAGTAATTAAAAACGAAGTACAAACTTCCATGCAAAAAAATAAGCAGCTCTGCGCAGTACCGTCCGCAAGCGGATGCAGCAAGTAACCAAAATAAACCTTCAACACATTGCAGTATAGGCTTGCTATCGTGATCGCCCAAAGCAGGTCGTTGCGCGTAATTAGGGATTGCATTCGGCGCAGCGGGAAAAAACAAAATTTGACAGGAAAATTTTCACAACAAAATCCGGGTCGGAATCGATGTCCCCCGAATGCATCCCCGGTGGCTACGTGTCTGTTGGAAGGTGAAAATAAATTTTAAGCGGTTTCGAAATAACTTTTTCATCGCGAGTTGCCGGGAACTTTACTGTTTCGCAGATAGTAAATTTAATTGGTGAATTATCGATCGTGTGCGAAGTAAATTGCATATTCGAAACGCTGTGCAATACTGCGCGCGCGCGGTGCGAGACGTGAAAGGTTTTAAAAACAAAAAATATATTGCTAAACCTTGACGGAATATGCTCCAGACTGTTCTGCACGCTTTTCACGAGGGAGACATCACGAAAAACCGACCTCGCATCCAGTTTATGTCTTGTTTTAAGCATTAAGCAATGTGAAAAATCACGTGTTTCTTAAAAGATTTCCGAAAAAGTTTCACAAGTGAAAACGTAGAATGTCGCACGGCTCGCGTTTCAGTTACTGCTTTTCAACAACCCTTAAGACCGGGTAGTCCGCAGTCCAGTCTTATCCAGCGAATCAAAACACAGTCAAATAACGTACGAGAATTTGACGTTTGATACGCTGATTGACCTGTTGGCCGAAAAGTCAGTAGAATTTGGTCCAAAGTGTCTTTAAACACAAAAATAGGCCGCTTGAAGATCAACAGTAACGACCCATTAAGAAAAGTCAATGTAGGACATCTCGACTTGCGCTAAAGCTTCATACGGTCTTACCGTCAGCTATAAGCATCGGCTCTTCGCTAACGTTGTCGATTTGCTGCAATGGCGTAGGGGGTTGGCCTGGGGCGGGTTCGGACGGAAGGGGAGGCACCGGGGGTGACTTGCCTGAACAGAAAACAGTTGCAACACATTCATTCATTTCAATTCCCTCTTTTTATCTGGGAAGGGTCGCGGGGGCAATGGCCCTAAGACAGTGGTTCTTAACCTGGGGTAAATGTACCCTGGGGGTAAATTTACTGAACCATAAATTGCAGTCACTGTCAATTTCTATAAATCAGTCTAAACTGAAATAGTTTGTTAATTTTGTATTTTCAATAACTCAGCACCGTTGAGTGAATTGGGGGAAAATCTGGTAATCTTGTTTGAGAAAAGGGTAAGATGTGTGAAAAGGGTTAAGAACCACTGCCCTAGGGGACTCGGAGTACCTCACGGTCCACAGCAATCTCTGGTAGTTCTGCTGGCTCCCACGCCATGGCGGGGCCAAACAAGGTCGGAGATGTAACCACGCCACCTGGTCCTTGGTCGACCTCTGTGCCGCTTTCCCGTGTGTGCAGCCAACAGGACTTGCCTCGCCAATCTTTCCTAGGACAGTTACGATACAAACTTCACAACGAAAGTGGTACGAACCGTTGATCAATGATAAAGCGCTAATGCTTTTCAATTCGATCCAGATACTCGAAACGCACATGTCACGCGAAATTGCTTAGAAATAGACTCGCAGCGCTTAAAGACGGGCTTGCGTTGTTATCACTGAATTGCAAGACTAAGCTAGCGCCAACTGTCAAATGGCTGCTTTGAAGCAGCCGGTTAGCCATTGAAACAACAAAAAGAAACCGGGAATCAGCTGCACGCCAATCGCGTGGCCTTGTCGAAAACACATCGTCACCTTCAACAGGAGCAGCAGAGCAGAACTCTTGCAGGTTGTTACGGATGAGTGCGCGCAGCTCAGGGTCAAGCTTCGGGTTGTCGAGGATGGGGGAAAGGGACTGCACGACCCGCTTTTCTAGGATGGACCGGAGGGCGTTGTGCACCCCTTGCTTGATCTGGAAAAAAAGGCGATTTTGCGTCGTTTTTTGACAGAATCGAATAGAAATAGACGAAGACGTCTGCTTCGAGCGAGACAAGGAAAAGGAACGAAGACGTCCACGGACACGTTGTAGTAGACTGATGCGCAGGTTCGCAACGCGGAGGAATATCTCTTTAGCGCTCGCACGCCGCATGTACTGGCACTTGGCGACATTTGTGCAAGTCAACATTATAAATTCATGTAGGTCAGAAAAGTCCGGTGTCCGCTACATGGTCATAGTTGAATTTGAAATGTGCATATTTTCATTTCAGGCCAAATGAAGTTGTGTTGTGAAGCAAGCAAGGGTACTGTAGATCAGGGCTTCTCAAACTATGGGTCGCGACCCCAAGAAGGGGGTCGCAAAATATAATTTTGGGGTCGCGAAACGAACTGGCTTGACAAACCAGATATAAATGTTATTGTAAACTTATGGGACGTTTGCATGTATCATTGACATCTAGACTGTCCATCAACAGGCCGCCTAGAAAAAGCTTTTTAAAAATGGGTCGTAGAACAAAAAAGTTTGAGAANCNCTGCTGTGGATGACGTCTAGCACGGCGGAATGGCAAGTCTGACAACGCTGCCCTGTTATAAGGNTACGGGTACACTTACGCTGTATAAACACAATTGAACAGTGCGAGCTGATATCATCGACAGAAACAAATAAATAAGTTGCTGCAAAATGGGATTCGATTTTAACTTTTCAGTGGTTCATCAAATCACAAAAGGAACGATTTGCGAAGATGCGCCAAAGTACCAAAGATCTTTGGCACATGCGCCAAAGAAAGCAAAACCTGGGGATGGAAGATTCACAGCTGGACAGGGAGTTTGGGTGGATTTCAAGCTCTGACCGTAAATGTGGTGGTGATCAACTCGGAAATCATTGCAGGCAAAAGTGCTGTAGACAGTGGTGCAGCTGACCGAAAAGTTTAGGGGGTCAAAATATTTGATTTTAGCAGTATTTATTCCGAACGCCACTTCTCAAAGCACAAAATGAATAAACATGCTAAAAATTTTGGGGGACGTGGAATCCTTGGCCCCCCTTTAGCTACGCCTGTGGCTGTAAAAGTCCGAGAGTGAAGCAAAAAGAGCAACGCCATCACAGATGTGACTAAAATTGGGAGGTTCTTAAATCGCTACAAGCCCGTCACGTCGCGACACACTTTTGCCAACGATTGCGAGAGACCACCAATGTTATCACTTCCCACTCTAGGTTTTTTCTCTGAGACATTTCTGTCATTGTTCCATGATAGTGTTAAAGCTCACCGTTGACAGTATTCAGTAATCTACCTTATCACACACTGTGATCGAATTAACTTGATTTTTTTCAGTCTGTTTAAAAAAAAAAAAATCATTGTATGACCGAAAAAGTAAAATCCAGCCCACTAAATCTTGTACCGCCAGAAAGCGCACCCTGGAAAAAAGTACCGACAGTCATGGCGCTACAAGGCGCTACTCGCGCTTGCAAGTTGCAACAGCTTGAAATAAGATTCACCTGAACCGCAAGCGGTGGATGGAACTCGACCATCGTACGACACAAGAAGTCGAGCAAGCTGGTGGTGATGGAAGGGTGGTTACGCAGGCTCATGTGCATGACCAGCACGCCCGGCTCGATGTCCATGATGCTGTTCTTCTCCGGGCGTACAGCAGCCAGTCCCAGAAGAGGGCCAGGTTGCTGTACGATGAAGCGATGCGTGACGTGCACGTGGACAGCAGCCAACCAATCACAGCCCATCTGCACACCGGAAAAAGAGAATTAGAGATTGTTTTGCGGAAGGCGTGAAATTGAAAACATGGGAAATCTCTGTCGCCAGAACGCAAACTGTGGAGAAGAGCATTTTTACGCTTTACGGCGTTTAAGTAGTTTTACGCTTTAAAAATATTCACGCTACCTACTGTGAAGAAACAAATGACGATCATGAATCAAACAGACTCTCTTGTAACGCCAGTCCCTGCAATTAAAGCAGGTTGTCCTTGCGTGCTGTAGACATTCCCATCCAAACCAACCGCGTTGTACAGTTTTTTATATGTTGAATAAACTAATAATAAAAACAAGCTTTTTTTCAGCCACAGCTTTTCCTCCCCAATTCCTCACTGGAATAAATTTCCTCCCAGGAATTAAAGATTCTTCCATTAGCGAGTACTAGCTCTTTCAGTCACTACCACACTTTTAATATTTTCGTGAAAACCGAAACCGGCTTACCGCGGCATGATGTCCGAGGCGAGGATTTCGTTGGTNGGGTGGATGCAAGCGCAGATGTATCGGATCAGGTCGCTCCTTAGGGTCTGGCTATCCGGNGTGGCGATATGCTGCCGCTGGAGCCAGTCCTGGTAGCGTTTGTGGTTGCCCAGCCGGACCTATTGCAACGGACAGGCTTTGCTTATTGCAACGTGCGAAGCGAGTGAAGCGCTCAATTGTTGCGTCACACAAACTGCACAAACGCTGTTGCTCACTAGCAAGGATGTGTGCGCAGGAGCGAGACTTCACAAGCTTCACCGCTCGGAAGGAATCACAAGCTTTGAAACGGCAGATTTAGAATGTGAATGACTTTCATCCGTTTTCCTTGTGAATGACTTTCATCCGTTTGTGAATGACTTTCATCCGTTTATGAATGACTTTCATCCGTTTTCCTTGTTTCGCTTCGCGATGGAACACGTTTATTTGCGCAAACGACTTGACGAAAGACGATAGCTCAGTGGTAGCATGCCCGCCTCGCAACCGAAAGCTTCGGTGTTCGATTCACGGCCGCTGAGCAAATCGCTGTTTAGTGCTTTGGGGAAGAGAGTCAAACTCAATCGCCTCAGCGGAAACAAATCTCAGACTTCAGCGCACCGCCAAATTGCCGTCACCCACAAAATACGAAAAATGCAGAAACCCTCAAAACCTTCAGTTTGAATGAACTTACAGGACGCTAGAAATTTTATAGGTTGTATAAAACTTTTACAATGCATCTAACCAGACACTTCTTTCAATAAGAATACGAAACAACATCTACATTCGCGTGACACATCAGAACCAGGGTTGCGAGGTCAGAGTCGCAAGGAGTCGGTGTTTAAGGGTGGTGTCGGATTCCTAAGAACACTAGGAGTCGGATTCCGGAAGTCCAATTGCATCAGTTTTTACACCGCACTCCGAAATTGCGAGCCCTAACTAGTGCTTGTTGAAATGGTACAATTTCTTTTGAAACTTTTATTGTAACAGGGAATTCTTGCTGTGCACCACGATTTCCATTGATTGCTACTGCAGTTACTACAAAATCGTTGACAGCCAAACTTCATTCACGTTGTGTGGAGGAGTCGGTGTCGGAAAATTTTGGAAACTTTCCTTTCTATTATACGGAAAGGTGGGAGTTGAACATTTTACGTCCAACTCCTGACCATAATGTTTTTCACAAGTGGCTTCGAGGCGCCAGCCGGGAGTTTCCACATTACCTTGGACAGCAGGAAGTTCAACTTGTTCTCCATTTCCAAAGTCAACCTGCTGGAGAGGAACTTTCGGGAAGTTCGTGTCTGTAGCAGACTTAAGATTCCGTTGAAATTGGGTGAGAGTGACTGAAAACAGCAATAAAAACATGCACAGAGACGCTAGCAACAAAAATCCAAGCGGAAGGCAGTTTAGCGTATGTTGATTTTCAAAATAAAGCAAACGTCAAAAAGTCCTTAGTTCCCAATAAGGAAAAGCAACAGCAAACTTCATCCAAACACCTGGTTTCGGAATCGCTTTAACTTAACTGTAGCATTCTTGACAGGAATTAGGGAATTCAGATACAGCCTGACGGCAAAAAATGTGCATTCGAGCGCCGGAAAGCTTTCCAACGTCGGTCCAGTGTTACCTGCGGCTTGTGGATGATGTCCGACCAAAGCTTCTCCATTTCTGGTATCCTAGCAACGGCTGACAGCAGCCGCACGAGGTCTCTCCCGATGCCGCAGCATTCAGTCCACTGTAAACAAAAGTACAACATGTCATACGACCAAAGCCGACGAACGTTAAGATCTCCGGGAAAACGGACTTGAGACTTTTGACCCGGACGTAGCGGTGTCTTTGGATGTTGGTAACTTGTGAGGTCACTTGTTTCCAGATCTACACGTGACGGTCATAACTCTCCGTCAGCTCATGGAATCAGGTAAAACTGGATTGAATCTGCTGGTTTTTGACTTTAAAAACCCGCAATAGTGTTTTTGGCGAAAAGCACACACCTACATGTTTCGGCTTTGGCCTCGAAGTGCTGGTCGGTCTTGGCCTGAGACCAGTGGTGTGTTTGGCCAAGAACGGAACCCCCCGACATTCCTTTTGAGGAGAAACGGCGTTTCCCAATTAGTTTGTTGGGTCAAGAAAAATTTTGTGCTGTTATTGCCATATTTTTTCGTGTTTTACGACATAAAAAGTCATCACCTACCTTGACCAGTGTGTCCTATCTTTTTCACGGAGCGTAATTCCCTAACCTGATTTTTTTTCGTTGAGACATTTCGGTCATTTGTCGAAACCGATAAAAACTTTCTATTATTTTATCGTTTCAGGACAGTTTTGTATGACTGAAAAAGGCATTACAAATCGAATTGCCTTAATTTTTTTCGGTCATTTAAAAAAAACAGTCAGTGCCCGAATAAAAAACCCAGCCCTGAACAACAGGATCGACCATTTGTTTGACCAGCAACATCCGGGAATTGCATCAGCCAATCTCCTATAACGAACAGAACGCAAGAAAATCATCCACGCCTCTTCGGTATAACGTACGAACAGCGATCAACCTAATCAACCCACCTTTTCCCTCATTAGCGTCGTCAGGAAGGTCACCTCCTTTTGTCGGAGCGGCGCGAAGTGCGAATTGAAGTGATCCTGTAAGCAAGCATTGCAGACAGCATTATTACGCAACAACGAGAAAGGGCCGAACAGTCAAAGACTGCTGTGATTCAAACGTTACGTTTGAATCGATTGCGGTTGAGAGTAAAACATCGAACCGGACTGGAACTAAAGCTCGAAGTAACAAGCTGCTCGTCGCAATAGTTATGCGGGCGACGCGATGCCCGATTGCAACATATATATTCAAGGAAAACTGCACGAATTTTCAAGGATTTAGAACAAGGCTGGGTTCCTAACCTGGGGTTCATGTACCCCTAGGGGTACATTTGCTTGTCTGAAGGGGTACATTAATTGTACAGCCGCAACAAGTTAACTTTGAGACACAAAAACAGAGTCTACCTTTAAAGTTCTAAAAATCTAATAGTAAAAAATTTAGTGGATTTTTCTTATTTTATTCAACTTTTTTGTCTTAAGAAATTTTACGGGTACATGCTCATCTGTCGAAATGCTGCCGGGGTACATGGTCAGAGAAAGTTTGGAAACCCCTGTTTTAGAAGGTGTATTACCAATTTCCAGCCTATCTCCGCCACCGAACCAGCTCGATATAGTTTGCAGCCTTTTGCGCATACAGTGCAATCTTACCGACTATTAAAAACAAATTTTACGTCTGACGAGAACAAAACCGTGCTCGCATATTTTTTGCGCCTAAAGGATTTTCCAACAGCGGTATTTTTACTCTTGCCACTGCTAGCAAGCAGCTAGGCAATGGCGTCGCGCGCTGATTGTCACAAAACGCTATGTTTGGCTCTTGACGAGCGAAACAGTTCGCGCGACTTTCGCNAAACGCACCAAGCCTTACCTGCAGCAATCTGAGGTAAGTGTAAACAGTCATTTGAAGGACATTAGTCGACTTTTCCACCCAAGCCTGATTGCTTGTTAGCATGTTGAGCACGTTTTCACATAACCACATATTTTTTGCTGAAGTATCGCCACCTGAAAAAACAAACGCTTGGTTTGAAAAAATATTCTTCCACATGTTGCAAGGCACGGCGCAAGAATAGCAACTGCAAACATGGGTGTCAGAAGGGGTGTAGGGGTGCGTTGGCCCCCTCTGGATCTTGACATTTTGCTATTAATGTTTTAGTAGAAAAATGTTTTTCTCTTAGTTTCAGAGTTGGTAAAACGAAATTTTACCACTGTTGCTCAATGCTGCCCCTTGGAAAATCCACTATTGCCCCCCCACCCTTGGAAAAAAAACTTCCGGAACCCATTACTGCAAATGCTTGTAAGTGTGCGGTACAAGTGAAGAACACTCATTGACTGGGTAGACTCATGCTTAGTGTAGACAAGGCTGGGCAATAATTGCAGAGTACACTTGGCCTGTGTGAACCTTGAGGTTGGGAGTCAAAAAACGCTCACCGACTATCTGCTTCATCAGCGATATGCAAAGAACATCACATCCATTGGCAGTTGATTTGATCATTTCGTTTACAATCCACATAAGCTGTGATGAAAAAGAAACACTAATCACGACATTGCTAGCACTTCGCAGCACTTACAACTGAAGTGGCAGGGTCGAAGTGCATGATTCAAACAGAAACATTACATTATAAAAACGGAAAATGCTGATCTAAATCAGGTTTCTTTTGGTCCATCAACCTTTTTTTCATATTTTCTTCCTTAAATTTAGACATGCTTGCCCCTACGGTTAAGCTAATGTGACATGAAAAGTCACAACATTTGTTGTTGCCAAAGTGACCTTGCAGAGTAGTTGATATAACCATTGCATAGAACAAAAAGATGTTTGGTAAGTTAACAAATGAAGCACTAGGCAGGCCAAAAGAGTTTCCGTCAAGCCTGGATTTACGTAACATGTTAAATTATAGCGAGAACACTTCAGATGGGCACTTGGTGCACATGCAACAATCAATCATTATAGCATAACAGGTTAGGCCAAGTAATATCACTTTGCAGTTTGACATGAGTATACCAGTAAGTAACCAGAAAAAAACACAAACAGGACTGGTACAAATGATTTAGTCAAAGTAAATCAAGACAATGGGCATGAAAGAAACACAATAACTTGAATTATAAATATGCACATTTGATAGAATATTTATTAGCCATTTAATGTGAATAATTCTCAAAACATAATCTTAATTATTTCCCAACTCTTGCATTTAAACTATGATAAAAAATAATGAAAATTAATCGACCATGCTATTCAACACAAAGCTAAGTAGTTTTTGTTGTGCTTGTTAAGCAATAATAACAAACAAAAGACTGCTAACCTGCATCCGTGCATTATCAGTCAGTCTGCGATATTTCTCAAGAATGATGAAATTGACATGAAAATGCACACAGACCAGACTGTCTCTGTTCACCATCATCAAATATTGAAAAGACTGAAAAATTTCAGAAGTAAACCTCTTGACTGGACAGAAACTTCAGTAAAACACCTTTCTACCAATGCGATCTTGATGCAATAGTTTTTACCAATACGCTTAAATGGTAACAGTTTTCTGTACATGTTATGATGCAAATGCAAACACAAGCACAAACATAGAGTACCTGGTCAACATTGCATGATACCCAAAATGCTGGATAAATTGAGATAAAGCTACTGTATTATTAACAAACACAAGAAAAACAACTTACCCTGGGAGCTGTTTGTCTGTCTGTAAGGATCTTACAAAGCAGACCAATACATACTTCTTCATGCTCACTGCCGCCCAAAGAAACCTGCA
>JGI24158J21664_10001770_pt1 | contig 25034 bp, 22 predicted proteins | sample Ectturendosymbi3_FD_21664 | JGI IMG/M metagenome (IMG submission 21664) | reverse complement strand
TAGCTACCTCTCAAATGGCCACAGCTGCGGATCCGGTTACCTCTCAAATCACCACAGCTTCTGATCCGGTTACTAAATTTTCAACTGATTTTTAATTTTTCAATGCGCTCCGGCTCCTGATTTTTAATTTGAGTTCCGGCGCCGGCTCCGGCAAAATGCCCAGCTCCGGGCTCCGGAACCGGGCTCCGGCTCCACAATCCTGGTGCTTAGATATGGTCATAACGGCAGATTTTTGCGGATTGAAAGTAACATTCCAAACCTAGGGTCCAGAGTTGTACGTCGGGCCTGGTTTCGGGTTGGGGTACGGCCGGACTCGGGCTTAAAGTTTGCCAAAATATTTCGGACTGATTTCGGGCCTCCATACAAAATTTTCTTCGCAACGACAGACACCTCTGTCACCAATTGCTGCGGAATCAATCGAGTCGATTAAACCTTCAATAAAAATTAAATTGTGATTTATTTAGTCATGTTTACTTTGCTCCGCCACCAATACCCCGCAGTTGCGCATATCTTGACTCAATCAGCAAAATTGGCTTTCTGACCTAAATTAGGTTTCGAAAACGAGCCCGAGCTTGGGCCTGGTTCTGGCTTGTGATTTCGGGCTCGGTTCGTACTTCACAATGAGGCCTGATGACTACTCTGCTCAGTTCAACTGTATAACAGAACGTGCAAAGATCTTTAAGTAGCGGGCTGTGCAAGTCGACACGATACCTACCTAATTAACACAGGGTTGTGTGGCGGTCAGTGGATGGCGCCACATGTAAATAAATGACCACCGCTAGATGGTGCCCATAAGTAACAAGTCACTGTGATAGTCACCACAAGCGAATTATCGTAGTTCACTTATCCTTATGTAATGATAGTGCAACCTAGTAGTAATAGAGTGAAGTCACTGATGGATCTCTATTGCTGCTGGTTGCTGTCCTGTTAGTATGCCCCGAATTGCCATCTTTCTCTTGTGCTTGCCTCAGTAGTTCAAGACGATGCAGTCAACTGCAACAGTAGTGTCATACTGGACGAGTGACCCAGTGGTTAGAGCGCTCGCTTCATGTCTGGTAGGTTGTTGTTCGACGTGGTTCGAATCTCGGTCGGGTCGTGCCAAGACCTTACAAATTGGAACTTGCTTCAGTCTGGTCAAGCGCTTGGCGTAATGTCTGTAGCAATCTTCGTCGTCAGAGTCCGGTCGTGTTGCCTAATGGCTTCCCATCGGAACAACGTCGAAGACTAAGTGCGTGCGGTTGAGAAATGGGTGATACCTTCAACACCCTAAACAAATCTCTGCCCAGGTGATCGTCGTACCACTGGAAGAACATTTCTTTTTAAGTGACATTCTGTTTGCGCTGCAATTGCGTCGTAAGCGTTATATAAGAACTTGCCGCAAAATGATCTCGTGTCTTCGTCGTTCACATGACATGGAACATGTCGCGTCATTTGCAAAAAGAACGATAGATGCCTTAATGTTATTATTAGCAAGTAATTTACATAGGTTAAAAACAACCGAGGGCGTACAACAGGACCTTGAGGGGCAACACAGTCAGTATATTTAGGATCAGAACGAGTCGTGTTGAGAACGACGGGAATAAGAGGCAAGCAGGTTTAAAGAGAGAGCCATTAATTATGAGCTGTTGCAATTTAAAGATTAAACATGTATGACCAACAAGATCGAATGCTTTAGGTATGCCAAGGAAAACTATTCTTAAAAAGAGGTTGGAATCGTGGGCTTGGCACAAACTATGTGCGAGGTATCCAGCAGTGAAGTTAAGGTAGAATGTTTCTTTCTGAAAGACAGATGTTAGGTATAATATAAATATGTTTATGCAAAATTTTGCGAAACCTTTCGAAAGAGAGGGTAACAACGCGGATGTAAGTTTTCAATAAGTGCTTGCGAGCCGTTTTTTAGCTGGATCGCATGTAATCCGACAACTTTATATGACAACTGGCGGCAGGCCAAGGCCTGGTTGATGCCTCTTGTCTAATCAGCAGACGAAAAATAAAGCAGATCACAACGACAGCAAACGAACAAACAAAAGATACTAATCACGAAGCGGCACAAGGCAAGCAATATACGAATAGGATGCACCACAAAGTGGTCAAGTAGGGATTAACAAACAAGGACTTGAAAGCGACCACATTGCTTTAGGAATGGAGACAGTGCTGTAACTATAAATACTGTAGGTTTAAACGGGGACTCTGAAAGGACGAACAAGAGAATATGGATTAAAGTTTTATTGTTAAGAGCAGAATATTGTGGTTGATTATAATTTTCTTCGTTGAACAAGGTATTTTTAACGTTAGAAGAAGTACGTTGCGATGGTGCAAGGGCAAACTTTACTGCAGGAGGAGGTGTTCGAGCATTTCGGTGGAAGCACAGCTACACTGACAAAAGGACTTCATATCAATGTTTAAAAGGCTGTGACCAAGGCCGAACATGCAGCGTAAAGGGATGGCGGATTTGGCCCGTGCAGTGCCAAGTATTGCGTTGCTTGCCATTGTAAAAGTGAAACCCGACCCGGGTTTATTAAGTGATATTACTGTAGCAGTGTTCCAGGCTGTAGGGAATACCCCAGGAAACAAAATTAGATTAAAAAGACCGAAAGGAGTAGTGAGCGATTGGCAACAAATTTGTCGAATTCGATTAGGAAGTTGGAACAGATTAGACTAGTTGGCAAAATCTTTGCGTTTGTTAGGATTTAGACTATTTAAAACACGAAAGACTTCAAAAGGCTTAAAGTTTGAAGGGAGTAAGCTATGACCAGTGCGGAACTGGAAAGGTGGCAAATTAAATTTTTCATCAGCTGAGAATTTGAAATTGAAGCAAAATATTCATAGAAAAGATTGCACTTATCACGTTTGTAATGCATAGGTTTTCCATTTAGGGTTGCTTAGTTACATATTCGGTTTCGTCTCCAATTTTGATTTAAAAGGTTCCAGTAATCAGCAAGAGAAGTGTTTAACGTTGAATTAAGAATAGTTTTGACTATAGTTTTACGCTGACGTTTGTAATAGCGAAATCGTTTGCGAATCAAAAGTTGTTGCGTGATTAAACAACTTCGTTTATTAAAAGGATGAATTTAGTAGGAATAAAACTTTCGAGTGTTTTAGATTTATAACGTCTGTAATATTATGAAGGACAGTGGTCAGCAAAGACCTGGCCGCAGCCCAGCGCCGGTCCGTGAGTAATAAGATACCGGGCCGCAAACCTTTGATGATTTATCAGTTGTAATATATTTCCATTACCAACATTCGATATTTTATTGAGGGTCGGTCCACAAAATAACTCCAGGCTTAAGCCGATCCTAAGTACAAAAAAGTTTGCCGACCCCTGATCTTCGGCACCGTTAGCAATGGCTAAATTCGTGGTAATAAATTCTCAAATAGCTGCATGCAGAGCATTATTCAAATCTGAAAAACTATCTTGTGCATAAGCCCCTACAGTAAATGGTTCAAAAACTGTGCAACGATGAAATGAAAAATTGGATTCGATAAAACTGGAAGTATGATCTAATCTAAGGTACTAATAGGGCAGTTTTCGTCCCGGCCGTAGTACTAGAGAAAAAGTCCTCAGTCCAGAAAATTTTCGATAAGTCTTGGGAGTGTATCAAAGACGTCTGCACATTTTTTTCGACCTCGGGAAAGCATAAGACCGGGTTCCTCGTGAAAAGCTTTGGGGAGTGTTGCAGTAGTACGCTGTAGACGGCCGTATGTTACTGGCCGTCAAGTCATCGTATTCCTGCTTAGAAGTTTGTCCATGTCCACAGAATTATTGTCGACAGAATTATTGAGTGTTGTAAGTCGACAAGGATGTGCACTGTCACCATTTCTCTTCATAGTCTATAGAAATTGGATAGATACTCAGACGAGTCGATGAGGTTGTCTGTTAAAAGCTGTTGGATCAACAATTTTGCTTTTTGCGGACGATTTAGTAGTGCTTATGTCCTCCAAACGGGGCATTCAACATATATTTGATGCTTGATCGTTTCAGCTATGTGAGAATAGGCGCTAATCGAAAATTCGCAGCTGAAATAACCGACGTTTTAACACCGCAAAACTGGCAGTTTTTAATGGTCATGAATATTGAGTAATGACAGAAAGAGTGCAAACGGAAGAGATGGGATTTTTGCGAATAGTTCACGGCGTGCCACTTCGCGACAAAGTGTGCAGATGTGAAATTCGTAAAGCCCTGAAAGTGGAACCACTTCTCCGAATAGAGAGATAGTACCTACCTTCATTCTGCACTTCAGTTTTAGTCTTAATAAGCAACGATGCACGTTGTGCGTCTCTTGAGTAGCAGCCATTTTAGGGTTATATTTAACAGAAATGTAGCGTGACATATTAAAAGGAATACCTGCAACACAAAATTTCAATCTGATCACAGAACTTTTACAGACCCTGATTCAAATTAGCACAGATCTAGCTAAGATATCTTATCATTTGACTTTGTAATAAATTTTAAAATTGTAAAGAGACTTAATGGACACCCTGTATTTCCGTATGCACTGAAGCCCAGCAAAAATACTTCGTTTTTCGATATCGTTGAATTGAAGCCTGTTATGATGTCTCTTAAGTCTACTACATCATCATAGAATTGAAGCCTATTATACGCCTATTATATTGTGCGTTTTATATTGTCTGAGCAAAACTTTGTTGGAGCTTCTTTCGGATGACCTATGTTTTCATGCCCTGTTGCAGGTTTTACAAAATGTTTTCCTAGTAACCATCGTCCATCTCGCTTTTATTGATGCAAACCGGTGCAAACCGAAACCTGTTAGACAAACAGAGACATAATAGAGTTTGCAACACTACAAAGGTATATTTAGAACATTGCTGTTTTGTAGTTTATAAGCTTATGGATGAAATGTTATTTGTGGAAAAATATTGTCCAATTAATGGATGAAACATATTTTAATATACTTAAGAGCAATCGTTCGTTTTGGCTGTAAATCCTTTTAAGCCTTTCTTGCGAGATATTATTTTTAACCTCACAAAACAAGTTTAAGCTGAGTCGTACGACATGTTTGTACTGTATTAGTTCATGCAGTGATGTTCATGCCTTGGGATACCATGTTTCTCTTCGCGTACAGTAGAAAATAAATATTTTGAAACGTAAACAAGCACCAATCGCACACCATTCTCACAAAACAAACGCTATGATAAGACTAAAGATGTCTCAACACACCGGGTGCGTTTACACAATTCTTATGTTTGCATTCCACTAGCTGACAAATAGCCATTCAATGAAGGGTCGACTGTCGCTTTTAAAAACTTAGATGTCATAAAAATGAGTTTTGCTGCACTTGCCCTTTCTGAAAATGATCACTGTGAAGTTGGAACAATCTACATAATAAAATTCCCAGGGCCGCAAGAAAGTTCAGTCGTGAAATATGCTCGTTAGAATAAAGAAAAACTCTGAAGTCCATTTTCACAGTATAACTACTTGAGAAACAATAGACAGCTAAAACAATAGAAATATTTTTCACTTCAATTTGAAGATGTTTTCATGAAAATACTCAAGCAAATATAGTATCAGCCTTATTTTAGTATGAAAGTGCGTCATCCTCACACAGTGCCCCTTGTGTTAAACCATGAAAAAGTCTTCAATTAATGTTTCCCACAAATTGTACTCAGATATTTCAGCTGAAGGAGCTCGACAGCGATGACATATTGTGCATCGTTGGAAGTGATGGAGAACTAGGATCTGGTGCGAGCTCAGTCGTACGATTGTCTGTGCTAGGTGCTTTCGGATATGTAGCTGTCAAATGCTTCAATGTTCATGGAGGAGATCAAGACAAAAGAAAGATTGTGAAAAAGTATGCCTGGAATGTAGTTGAAAAGTTATTTTAAACTTTCTTCGCTAAATTAATTGACCTGTTAGCAGACAGAAATTAAAACATTACCAGTAATAAGCGACGCACTGTAGATTTTCTACCCTTCATACTTATTCCACATCGATCTTCGCATTTAAATAATCTTCTCTTTGTGTCAAAGACGGAGTTCCCTTGTTTAATATTTGTATTTGAGTTTGTGTATTTTAGTTCGAAAAAAAATTATTACCGTTTTCTGATGAAAACACTGGAAATGGGTACTAGCAACACAAAATACAGAACAAAGTTCATTTTTTAATGAAATTTTTTCTTGGCACTGTTTCGTAGACAATAAGTGACCTTCAAATCACCATTTTAGATCCAGTTGCCCCTAACGCAAAACAAGATCAGTGGTACGCAAACGCTTGGTTCTTGCCAAAACTAACACAAATTATAAACTTAATATATTGATTACTAAGGAGACATTCTTGCTTCATACTAAAAACCCTTTTAGGGACGCAGAAGCCGATACATCGGCTTGTTCGTCGTTTTTTCAGCGATAACTCGTGAACCATTGAAGGTACGGACAATATGTAATCCTAACAAATGGTATGTTTGCATTTGAAAAAATTGCTTTAATTTGTTTCTTTGACTATTTTGGGCAAAATTTGATCATCTTCAAGAAAGTTTCAGCTTTTTAAATGTTTTTGTCTTCGACTGTTCGCAAGGACTATAACTAACCACCAGTACCAAAAAAGTCACTTACCATTGTTTTGGGAGGAGGAAAATTTGGATCTAAGAAACGCATTTTTGGAAAATTTAGAAAGTGATTTTTCAAATTTTGTGCCAAAATCGTTGCCATCAGCGGTGAAAAATATAACCAAAAAAGTCGATACGTTTCGAAACTGTTTTTTCAACTTGTCAAATTTTCGTCAACTTATATTTCAAAGTGCCATAACTTTTTTCTTCTTAACATTTTCGCTTGAAATTTTGTAGGATGTTGTAAGACGTGGGCTTCAACATTTTCTGCCATGAGTTTTGTTTTCACAACTGGAGATATGGATTATTAAGGCGAAAAATGACAAAAACACCAAAACATTAATAAACTGCCCCATGGTCCCCGTAGAAATGGTACATTTTTATGTAAATATTTATACAACCTTCGGGTCATTTCCGACATTTTTTATGTGGAACGAATTTTTCTAACGTGTTTGAATCTATACCTACTTGTCTTTGAACGTACCCACTGCTTTTTTTGGCTACGCCAAAAATTTGATTCTCAAGTCTAGCATCACAAACGACGTCAGAAATATATGGTAAATACCTCTAACGAGGGGCCGCGAATAAATCTTTTTTTCAATGTCTTAAAGTGGCGATGCAGTTTCAGTGGTTTGCGAATTATCGGAAAGTCGTGCCGCAAAGCCGATACATCGGCTCCGGCCGTCCTTAAAGGGCAATGGTACGCAAACACTTGGTTCTTGAAAAGAACAACTATCACCACGGAAATAAGCATAATATATTGATTACTACGGAGTTATTCTTGCCTCATCCTTGATCGTTGTTTTTAGAAATTAGGTAATGTCAAGAGCATCTTGATTATGTCAAGAACCTCTTGATCCACTCCCACACTGCTTTCAGGTTAAATAGAGAGTTGCAAGCACTTCAGCAAACAATGAACAAACACATCGTGTGTGTTTTCGGCTGGGTCAAATGGTCTGGATCACTTGGACTCGTTTTGGAATACATGCCAGGTGGAAACTTAACCCGCTTTGTAGATGACGATGACTGCAGGTCTTACCTGCTACTCTTTCTTCGCATCGCCCATGAAATAGTCTCTGCACTGGCATTCATCCACAATCTTCCTGGTTCACTGCCACTTGTTCATGGAGATCTCAAACCTGAGAACGTGCTTCTCACTTCAGACTTACATTGCAAGTTAAGTGATTTTGGCAGTTCTCAGGTTGCAGCGCTCACTGGTTGCTCCACTTCGGACTATCCCAGGACACAAAAATTGGACACAACTTTAGCTTACGCTGCACCTGAAAAGCTGAGGTCTCTAAGCATCAAACCTAAAATAGAGCAAGACACGTATAGCTTCGGAATGATTTTGTACGTGATTCTCTCTGGATCTCGTCTTTATCAACACCCTGCTGAAGAAAGTTCTTTCATCGAGCGCAGTATTCGTGGAGAACGACCAGATGAACAAGCAATCAACAAGCTAAGATATTGTTTAGACAAAAGTAAACAACGCTTACTTGATGTTCTTCAACCCATGATGAGGAAATGCTGGGCACAAAATCCAGCAGACAGACCAAAAATGATACAAACCCGTGACGAGCTCCAGTCAGTTCTTGAACAGCAAAGCCCCGATTATATTTTGGCCGAAGTCACACAAATAGTCCGATCCATGTCATTGACGATTCCCAAGAAAGAAGAGCAGCAATATTTGCCATTGCATAAGTTTGTAACAAAAGATCAAAGGTTTATTCGAGGTTAGTGCTTTTGTATTCTTGTATGGTTTTACAGCTACGTTACTTTGCATGTAAAAATCCTTTATAACGTCGCGAAATCCCCAATTGTGGTTTGGACTTCTCGCCATAAGTCGCGAACACATTAAGTTCAGTCAATGAAAACATCCTCATATGCGGAAGACCGAGATCTCTCTGATGAGGTTAAGAAAGCTACCTTAACATTTCAAAATTGAGAAAATTATTTGATTTTCTGGAAGCTACGTTTTTGTCAATTTCTGGAACATTTTAAAAATTCCTTTCACGGTTCCGTGTTAGCTTTGTCGATGCGTTTTTTGGCTTGAACCCCTTATAAGGACCCCAGCTAATCAAAAATACCAAGAGGGGAAACTTAATTCAGAAATATATATTTTTCTAAATCTAAAGATATTCAATTCAATTTTTGTTTTTTACGCTTTAACTTCTGCACAAAGCGGTGTTTGGAAGGCACCATTGAAAAGAAAGCAAAATATCCATCCAATAAAAGAGGGCGTAATTTGGCAAAATACTGTTAACTTTTTGTCAAACTTTTGCAAACGTTGTCAATTTTTTTAGTTACAAAATCCCAGCTAAACAATGCCAACGAAACAGTTTTTCACAGTAGCACTTGGACAACGGAATTGCTTTACAGGAATGTAAAACTCGATGTCATTGGGCAAAGATGCAAAACAGCAGTCTTAGTGAATAGGTAGGTTATATAAACTGCAGCGCTTTGTGCTCAATGGCCGTCTAGAAGATCTTTGTGATCTGGCACGTGCATTTCAAACAACTCCCCTGATCAATGCATAGGTCATATCAGCAAAACAGTTTGTTTTCATCAGCGTTTGGAAGTTTACCAGATAACAGTCATTGCATGTGGCATTGGTAAAATATTTGATAGCTTGCATTTCCATAAAACCTCTCATAATCACAATGATTTCATGGAACCAACACGAAAATTTAACAGTATTTTTTTCATAAAAGATGCCACTGACTACATTTAAACAAGGCCACAACAAAACTGAAACAAAAAAAAAACTTGCTGCGTGTAGGTGCCGGCATTGAGGGTATTTTGAAATTATGGATGACAGATAACTTCGATCAGAAATAAAATTCAGTGAACTTCATTTGCCTCAATTTTTTAACTATGTATTTTAAAAAATCTAATGTTTTTAAATAGACTGAATCACGTGCACTGACACCATTAAAGACAATTCAAAAAGGTTATAATTCTCCCAACGCAAAACACTTCTTTATACCTCTTGGTAGGATTTCGCTTGGATTGTCTATGTCAATAATTTACAATGATTGTTACAGCAAGTAACATTGGTTGGAACGGAACTTCGTTTAACGCGACTTTTACTGTCCAAGACGTTTGATACAAGATAAACGGTTTACACGAAACAATGCGGCCCTCGTCGCCCAAGCTGCTACACACAATACAGTGGTACAACCCTCGTTGTCATCCAGAAACAGGCCACACCTACGAATGGCAGAACTAAATCACTTCGTCGTCGTCGGTTAAACTGAAGTATACACACTTCCATACGAAGCCACTCACTAACTGACTGACCACCACAGATGACCATAACACAAACGAAGCGTAGAAATCAAGTGAAGCGCCGTGCGCTTAGGGCTGAAACAAGAGGGACACTGAATGCGCGAACAGAGCGGAGGAATTTGAAATTAAAGGGAAACTTGCCGTAACAATGATTTATTCTCCAATTTGTATGAAAACCGCCTATGCTTGTGTTGAACTTAAAAACATGCCTAATTGACATGGTTTTATTGGTTTATTTTTAAAGAAACGATGTATAACATTTACAACATGCCCAACGCGGAACAAGTTGCAGTTGGTTGCAAGGACGTGGAATTATATCACGGAAGATCAAGTACGTAACGTTTACAATCTTTTGTTTCCGATTATGGCTATCTAAGTTTCTCACTGAATTGTTTGCTTTTTCACATTTTGTCATTCGTTAAACGTCGCTGCTCACGGCCCACAAAGCAACGCTACCCTTCTCGTGACACCATTTTAATATCTTATCTATATCGGAATGAGATAACTGCAGTGCTTGCTTTTTACTGGAAACTGTCTATTGAGAAAATGGCCCGACGTTAGTGTAAACTTATGATTACATCCTTTCAGGATTTCGTAGGTACTTCTTTTTGCAAGAAATGAAGCATATATGCGTTTTTTGCTTCTTTCGGCAGATAAACTGAGCGACATTGTTCAGGGCAAAATTCAAATGCAAGCTGTATCTGAGAAGCAACGAGAAGTAAGTTGCAGATATGCGCCATGTTCAAGTCAGTAATAAATACATCAATATAAAAGTTATCACGAGCACCTATCTGTTTCACTTTAATCAAAAAAGGTGATTTTAACTGCACGTTCTGATGTTGTTCGGTAAGATTTTATGAATTTAAGGGAATGATTCATGAATATCGTAGAGTATTCCAGACAATTTTTGCTTCAAGACAAGCAAACACAGGAGAAAGTAATCCTTGCTGAAGTTAATTTAAGCAGTAAATACCTCTGAAAATTATTTTGCATAAAACCTCTTTCCTCAAGATTCCGAAACAATGTTAGGAGAGCTCATAGTTGCTTCGAGGAAGTGCAAAGTATCTACCACGCAAACGTTTTCTTTGTTATGCACAAGTTTCTGATTTTGTTTTACTGTATGGAGCAAAAAGTAAGATTCGTGAAAAAGTAAGATTGATTTTCACCAGCTTCTCCTCCAGGCCCGTAGCCACGGGGGGACATTCGGGGGCAATGCCTCCCCAATTTTTTCTGCCCCCTAAAATTGGCGACCAGGAAATATTACTTTAAAAACGTATAATGAAAACAAAGATTTTTCACCTTAAATGTGTATTATCACCCTCAAACGATAAAATATGTCTACGGGGTTGTTGGAAACCAGATGGCTAAACGCCGTTCCAAAATATACTCAAGATGTAGCTGTGATGATACCAATATTGTTGCGCCAAAGGATGTAGAGACTAGTAACAGGAGTATAGGATTCAATAATGCAATGATAATGATTATGCTATGTATAGAAATGTGCCAAAGAGTTTGTCGGAAAAAAAAAATTGGGTGAGCACTGAGCAGTACCCCTGAATGCTCTCCGTCACAACGGGCCCGAATGCGCTGCAGCGTTCGAAAGTATAAATAGTGGCATAGGTAAAGGTTTGATCCAGGTCGGGAACTTAGCTGAAAGGGGACCACTGGCCACTGTAAGGGGCCCACTAGCAAATATTCAGGAAATAACTTGAGAAATGATGGTGAACCGGATGTGGATTGCTATACTAAAACCATAAAATCACTGGAAAATACTACGAAAAACGCAAAAAGCAAGCTGCTGAAAACCTAAAGAATACTAAAGCGAAATACGGTTTCGCCTATCACGACTTTAGCTATAACGTCAGTTCGCCTATAACGACATTTTTTCTCAGTTCTCTTAAAGTGACGTTGTAGGGCAATTCTACGAAAAGCCAAGTGGTGGCCGGTTTTTCGTTTACCTTGCCAGACGTCGATTCGCCTTTCTGACCCCCGTCAGTTACGCGACTGAGTATAAATCAAAACCAGCCAGAAATGTTCATCTATCTAAAATAAACGATATAATTTCTCTCAAACAAAAGAAGTCCAACTTCACGGCTAAAATGTTTGGTGTGCAATTTCACAACAAGGCCGGCGCAGCCTATTCGTCCGGTACGGCCGTGGCCGAGCACGTTTTCTGACTCAACAACACGTTTCAGTTTTAAAAAACGTGTCCACACAGCTGCTGATAGAAACTGAAAAACCCAAAATAACTGCTCTTTGCTGTACTCCACCAATTCACCGCCCACTGCAGTTGTATCCATCATTCATGCATGGATGTTGAATACTGAATTACAAACAGGGTTAGAAATCTACAAAAAACGATCTTTCGAAGCTTGAACTCGAAGAAGGCTAATGCTCCCAATTCTGAAACCACACTATAGATATTTGCAACGAGCTGGCTACTAATTTCACTATTCACGACGCCATTAAAATTTGTCGAAACTGTCTGTCTCTGAAGGTGAGAGTATTGCATTTTACGGTGTCTGGAAAGTTTTGGGTCTGCTTTTGTTTTTACCTGCCGCGAATGCCACATCAGAGAGGTCTTTTTCAGCACCAAAGTGCCTAAAAATTTATTTACGTACAACCAGGGCATACGAGAGGAGTTTAAGATGTACATCACATCCGGCTCCGGGAGGATGAAAATACGCACGCTAAATTTTTTTTGTTTGCCAGTATAACAATTAATGTATTTCAAACTTTTACCATGGTAGCTGTTTTTTTTTATATAAGCTGGTTACCATAGTAACACGCTACACAAGTTTTGACGAGGGAACCAGAAGTTAGGGGTCCGGATCGGTCTTCGTACAACCATGACTTAACCACGATTAAATAATTCAATGATTTTGCATGTTCACAAAGAACAAGTTGACAAATTTGTTTTGGACAAAATTGCTGAAAATTATGTTTTTGTTAGAAACACCGAGACAGTTGGGTTGATTTTCCGGAACAGGTTGAGAATTTTGTTGGCTCGTAACATTGCTTAACCTTACTGATAGGCACGGTTTTGCAATTGTCTGTCTTTTTATTCAATGGCGAATAGTTAGAACAACAACTGTCTAGTGTGCATTGCAGGCAATGGTTTGCAGAATTCGAGATGTAGAATTGTGGAGAGCAATGTCCCCTCGAATCTTTTGAAACTTCCAGGAAATGGATAGCCTTTCAAGCAATAATGTTTAGTTTACGTTTGGACTTTGTTCCGCAACTGCGCTGTGACAGAAAGTGCTTACGGGGAATCGCTTGGCATGAATGACCACAAAAGGTCATCTCTTTCTAGGGAGCACAGAGTCGCAAAAGAACCGTTTGCTGTAGGAGCAATAGTTCCGTGGACGCACGATTTCTGCTGATCTTGGCTGTACCACTAAAACAGAGTTAGCGGCTCTGAAAAACTATTTGAACTGGTATTGTTTACACGTTTTTATTATGTGGCATGTATCAGCGGTCTCCACCTGAAGTTTATAACGATAACATTCTGATCATATCACTTCAAATCGATGATTAGGAAAACGTGGATCATGCTCTAGCAACAAAATCGACGCATTATAAAGAGCTTGAAATCTACGTTTTCTAACTGAAAAGACGCTCCAGTGATTTCCGTCCATTGTGCAGCCCGGTCCTGTTCGGCATATTTTCAACACAATATAGCTGCAATCAACGAAAATGCAATATTGTATTGTCGTAGATAAATTTGTTTCACTTCATTTTTACTCTCGCTCGCGCTCCTTTTTTCTCTGACGTTGTTTTAGTCGGTGCGTACTCTGGAAATTAGTCTTGTAGGCCGGTGGTTCTCAATCTTTTTGTGCCGCGACCCAGGCCCGCAGCCACCGGGGGCATTGCCCCCAAATTTTGTGCCCAGACAAATTTGTTTTAAACATATAATAAAAACAAAAATCTTATTCTCAAAATGTGTATTTTGCCCATCCAAAACTGAAAACCTGGCTACGGGCCTGTTCTCCTCGTGTATAAGTCTCATTTGATACCTAATTATAGCTGCTATGTCAAAACATGTCAAGAGATCTTGAAATGTAGAGAGTAAAATGAAATGACAACAAAACTGCAATGCCAAATTATCTTCATTGCATTTCCGGATTTTGACATGTCTGATACAGACATATGCGAACTACAAGTTGACATGAAACCACGTTGACTACAACAGATCGCACTTTTTGAATTGATTGGGGAGTCATGCCTAAAACTCAACACGTTATGAAATAAACTTATTGACAGATAATCGCGCTAATCAGAAATGTCTCAAGTTGCCACATGTTATTTAATATTAACGTATTTTTAGAGTTCTTGGTGCAAACATTCTAGTCAAGCTGATTTAGGAGACCAAACTGACAACAAATACTACTTTCCAAACTCTTCACAACCAACAACCCCAGAGGAAACGTCATCAGTAACCCAAGACAAACAATTGTCACAAGACCTCGATGTGGTGGAATTCAACTCTCTGAAAGGTTTGAATAGATATATCGTATTCATGAATCGATGCAGTTTTTATAAATTTGAATAGCTGTCAAGTTTATTTTTTACCTTTGCTACTTCCGCATATTGCAATCCCAAGCAAGTTTGCAGCAATGAACCGAAACTATTTATAATTGAAAATGTTCACTTTTTTCTCAAATCACTGACGAAAACGTCAGGTTCGAACATGGGGGCGCCAAACCTGCTCCTTGCACCGGGCGCCACATAACCTCGTTACGCCCCTGATTTCACCAAATCAAAACGTCTCAACTACAGTTACAATTACACAAAATTGTGCAATTAATCAAATTCAGTTCACTCACAAAAAAACACTAGATAGCTATAAAAAAACACTAGAACACTAGATGAAATGCAAAAACACTAGATCTAATGGAAAAACACTAGGAGTGGCACCACTGGCCTAAAACCCTAGACCTATCCAAAACTCAGACTGAACCTGTAAGTGATCCTCCAACTGTCCGACTGAGAAAAAAACAGATAGCGAAGTTTCCTTTCCCAGAGTTCTAGATATCCCTGGTGTGATACCTTCGTTAAATCTCGTCATTGTGCCTCTTATCAGGTTGTTTGAAATCTGGGGAATAATTGTTCCGAAACATTTTGAAGAAAATCTTCAAAATATCTCAAACTTCGGATATATTTTTTAATTTTTTCAAACCTGCCAAAACGTAGATTGATCACAGTTTCTCGGACTTGCACATATTTATTTCACAAACAATGCCGTATGGTTTTAGACATATCCCGTATCGTTTGGTGTATTGTGTCACTCGTCGCTCCTCATGGCTCACATCGAAACTGCCCTTCAGGTGACGCCAATTGCTTTCTATCTTTCGAATCTCATCTCTATTGGCATGAGATAACTGTTGTTTGCTTTCAGAGGGAACCTGACATTTGAAATAATGCCTTACGTTAGCGTCAAATTTTTATCACATCATTTCAGAATTTTGTAAGTGTTTCGAATTGCAAGAAATGGAGCATTTATACATCCTTTATTCTTTTGGGCAGATAAACCGAGCGACACTGAACATGGGAAATCTCAAGACGATGCTGTAACTGAGAAGCAACGAGAAGTAAGTTGAATTTATGCGCCATGGTCAACCCAATAATCAATAAAAGGTTTTCATGGGAGCTTATCGTTTTCAGTTTAATCAGAAAAAATGAGCGTAAGATCTTTTTTTGTTTGTTGCAATATTACTGGATAAGATTTTGTGGATTTGATGGAAGGATTTATAAATATCGTGCAGCATTCCAGACAATTCTTCATTCAAGGCAAACAAAGGCCGTAGAAAGTTATTTATGTTGGTGTTGATTTAAATAGTTGATATCGTTGAAAAGTATTTTCAGCTTTTTGAGTTTTTTTCTCTCTGCTTCCAAAATATTGTCGTGAAGGCTCGAAGAAGTATAAAGTTTTTACCATGAAAAGGTTCATCTTTGTTATGCAGATGTTTTTCTTCCGTCCCATAGCATAGAGCAAACGCAGTGAAAAAGTAACACTGATCTTCACCAGCATTTTCTTGCTGGCAGACATCACTTGATACGTCATTATAGTTATGTACAAACGTGTCAAACGTAGATGATGAAATGAAATTGAAACTGCAACAACAAATTATCTTCACTGCATTTCAGGATTTTGATACATTTGATACAGACATATTCAAACTACAAACTGAAATGAAGTCACGTTGACAGACATTATTTGATCCCACTTTTTGATCGCTTGGGATAATTCCGTTTTATTAGAATTGCACTTATTAAGAAATGTAATTGACCGAAGATTGGCGTGCAGTGAAAAATGTCTCGAGTTGCTATAAGTTATTAAGCGTTAACGTGTTTTCAGACACCGGCGTGCAAATGTTCTAGTCCAGTTGATTTAGGAGACCAAGCTGACAACAACTATAATATTGCAAACCTTTCACAGCCAACAGCCTCAGAGGCGAAGTCATCAGCAACACAAGACAAACAACTTTCACAAGAACCAGATGTGATAGAATCCAACTCTCTGAAAGGTTTGAATAGATATATCATATTCATGAATCGATGCAGTTTTTGTAAATTTTAATAGCTGTCAATTATATTTTTTACCTTTGCTACTTCCGTGGATTGCAGTTACAAGCAGGTTATCATAAATGAACCGAAAATATTTCTCAATTGAAAATAGTCATTTTATCCAAAAGCGCTGTGAACCAAACCAGCTCAAATGTGCAGCAGTTTACTGCGTTGCTAAAAACAAAATGGGGCAGTTTTTGTAGACCTTTTGTGAAACGTAATTGTCACTAATTCAACATTTTGTTTTTGAGGAATCTAATCAAGCACTTTTCGAATCAGATTGATAAGTCACTCCCTTAATTGATTTTCTGACATACGAAGATGCGTGCGGACATGACAAATGACGTTTTGGTTGAAGCGTGTAATTGCACTGAGTTTTTCGATTTTTTTTTGGAGTGAGTTGATACAAAGCGCTTCATTACATTTGGCCAAACGTATATTTTTCACAAAAAATATGTTCAACGTATTTGATAATTTCGGTAGGTGTCTCAGAGTCGATATTTTACGCTTCTACAATCTAAATGTTGGCGACAGTGTGCCCAAGTAATTTGCTTTCCATGCTATTACGTCGAAACCACACCCTGCGAAATCTACTGTTGCTACCACGCCCAGCAACACGTTACGTCGTTACTGCACACTGCGACATCTAGCGTCAATTCTACTCCCTTCGACATTAACGTCGTTAACACACCCTGTGACATCTCGACCCACTTAAGAGGTTGCTTCCGGAACACGTGCCACCTCGACTGCAAATCGACGACACAATATCATTCATAACATAGCTGCTCTCATACAAAGCAGGGCTGCCATGTCCAAGTGAACAAAAAATGCCAAACAAGCTGAAACAGGCGGAATGCCGTCGGTTTTGATATTACCAGATGAGTATTTTGGCAAAAACATACTGTTTCTCATGAGTAAGGCGCTAATTATAATGCAATAATTATTGCATATAAAGCAACAGACAATGATTGTACTTTTAAAAAACAAACAGAAGACTAGAAACACTGGAACACCCTTCCTCATTTTTTATCCTGTGATGTCCAAGGCTTTGTACCTGAAGACATAGCTAAAACAAAATATGCTACCATTTACTTTTTCTTGAAAATGCCTGGTAGAAAATATTACGGATGCCGGAAACAATAAACCAAAGTTCATGAAAATTCACATGCGCCATTCCTTAGTTTCCAAAAACTTGACTACCAAATCTGGCTGTTCTGGTATACATTTATATGAAAATCTGCAATGGTTTTAACCTGTATTGAAATCTGTTAGCTTTATCAAACTTATATGAAAATCTGCAAAATCGGGCAGCATTGTTGTACGCTTATATCAAAATCAGAACCGTCGCCAGAAATGTTTCAGTAGGGGCTTTGTGTTTGTGCCGGCGCTTGACATTCTAAAAATTAACAAAAACTCTACTGATTTATAGTGTTTCATGGTTCAATTTGAGGGGGCATGGAGCTTTGTTTGGGGAGCTAAGCTCACCAAAGCTACCCGTGGCGACGGGACTGATATTGCTAAAATGTCTGCACTGGTTACTAATACATATACACACTTACATAAAATACAAGCATGAAGAATACCAATAATCTGCAAATAACAACACACATTATATACAGTAGATCCTTTCTTAAAAGAAACTAACATACTGTACAGCACAACAGCTAACATGATTTGCATAGATTTTTATGTTTGTTTTCCGAAAACAGCACAGTCAACTGCTTAAGACACTGAAAAATGTGCCGCAGTTTCCGAAGTGTTGCCCAAAAAAGTATTACAGTATGTCTCTTGCCCTGTGACGTCACTTATACGGGAAATCCGCTTAAATCTTGGAGGATAGAACCGTGATTGAAAAGAGAGGACGTTTGACCTGAGAAGTTCTAAAATTCCAAGCCGACAGCAATAATTGAGCCAGAGGTGTTTCAAAATATGCCAAATAACGTTTTTTCTTGCCAACACTATCAAAAAAGGCCAAAAACATGCCAAACTATGACGTACATGCCAAACATCATTTTCTCAAGCCAAACCAGGTCAAAAAAGCCCAAATTTCTGCAATTTGGCCTAAAAATGTCAAAGTGGCAACCCTGATACAAACAGCACGAGGGCCGCATTCTTCCTTCCGTTTCACGATTGTCTGAAACTCTCTTGTCTTGTCCTGATTGATAGAACCTCATTTCTGGAAGGTCATGTTTTCATTTTTTGCGATTTGCCATTTTGTGGTTCTTTCATTCTCACTAACCTGCTGTTAAAGGCCAGGGCTGATTTTTGTGGTATCACATTGAAAACAGGGAATTTGTCACGGTAGAGTAACAGAAGCATGTGGTCCATGTTTCGCGCAATACTTTTAGCGATGTTTGGCACACTACACGTATGTTTTCAGCATTTTTCGTTTTTGCGTAACACACTAATTTTGAAATCATTGCTATTTGTCCGGGTCGTATGGAAAATTTCTTTGTAATGTCGAAATATTGTCCTTTACCCTTTAAAATGTATTTATCTCTTCATTATGTTTCTTAAGTTCTCATGTTTAAATAATATTACTGGATATAACTTTCTTCACAATAACTCTGCAATTAATGCAGTATGAGCTGGTTTGTACATAAAAGCTAAACTTGGTTTTAAATGAACGTCCCCACCTTAAACTCAAAAGCGATTTTGTTGAAGATATTTGGATTGAGATCTGTTGTATTAAGTTTCAATTAGTTGTTGGTACCGTGTGCTTTCATCTGAATAATAGCCATCTCTTTTTCACTGAGGCTTTTCAATCAACTCCAGAAAAACTAACTGCTCGAAGATTACCATATTTCATTCTAGGTGACTTTCATATCAATGTTCTCTGTAAAGTTATAACACCCAATCCTAGCATACCCGCTGCTAGATATCTCCACAAGAGTTACCCCTAATGCTACAGCTACTTTGCTTGATCATTTATACTCTAATGACACTCAAAACTCTCTCTACCCAGGTGTATTAATTTACGACATTAGTGACCATCTTCCAACACTCGTATTAATCGAGAATATGAAAACGGCAAAGTCGCCAATTTATCAACTTTTCATAAAATTGTAAAAAAGATAAATCATTGACGAAACCCAGACGGAAACCTCCGAAACCGTAACCCACATAAAACGTCAAAACCGACATTTTGTGATGTTAGAAAGGACTAGACCGAAACCTTATCTTTCAGAACAAGACCTGAAAATTACCTCCTGAAATTTGATACTTGCTTCTATTCGTAGCGCATCAGAAAGTTTTTCGGTAGATTTTGTTGTGTCCCGTTCGTGGCACAATTACTATATTGTTGTTTCTTATTATCTTGCTCATATCGGAATCAAAATACTGTTTTGTTTTCTTTTTGTGGAAACTACCTCTTTATAAAAAGCATTGGGTTCGTGTAGATTATTGTGACATCATGAGATCACGTTGTCGGTATTTTGTTTTTGTAAACCATGGAACGTTGCTAAGATTTGTACTGTTTTCTTCGGCAGATGAAGTGATCGACTGTCATCAGGGAACAACTCAAAGCTGCCCAGTACCTGAGAAAGAAACAGATGTAAGTTACAGTTATAGTGCTCACAGCTTCAACTTAGGGCAATTGTTAAATGTTTTCGCGCTGAAGCCATCAGTGCTTAAAAAGTAAACACTAGGTTCAAATTAGATGAATCTGATCATTTCAGTGTTTGCAAGTACCGAGTTCTTACTAAGAAACAAAAAATGAAAGAGATAGTTGATATTTCTTCTGCATAAAAACAGAGCAATTATCTTAACGAGAAAACTAAGAGCAACGCTGTCGCTGTGAGGCAAGTTGATGTAAGTTGCCTGTATGAAACATGTCAAGTAAATACTGATTCCAAGGTTTCTCAAAGTAAAGGACAAGCTTTGTCATTTTAATATCCTTTTGTAACGTCGACGATGCAGTTATTTTATTGATTTAAAAGAAAACCAATTGTGAATGTCGCGCCTGGGTTCCAAACATTTTCTTAAGCATAAAAAAGTCAACAGAAAATCATGTCTAAAGCTAATTCGCAGGGTACAACATTTCGGAGAACAGTTTCAGTGAAATGAAGTTTGGTCGTAAATGATACAGCAGGTTGTAAGAAAAATTTGTTATTGCTGCTATAGCGCGTAGAAACATTTCTTCACTTTTCACACATTTTTTGACCGTGCTGTCGACACAAACCACAGTTAAAAAGTAAAATTGATTTTCTCAAATAGCTCACCACTTACAACAGTCAACTGATTTGTGATTTGAGTCAGTCAGTTTGTGGTAGGTTCCCGTTCCAACCTTCTTTTGCAACTTTCTGACTTTTGCCAAATCTAAACGATTGTTGTGCGTAAAGCTGTTATGAATTTTCTTCTGAAACTGTTGTTCTGCGGTAATACAGTACTTTAAAGTGCCGAAAGTCATCTGCCTTATTGCAAATTACGCTAAAGTTTGCTGAAACAAAACTCGTGGTTGTGAAGCCTGCGAACGGTATTAAGTTACTTCAAAGTCACTACAGCTTGACAAGTGCGATGTTACGTACGTTGATGCTTAGGATTCTTGCCTCACCTTTTTCATCGAAAAGGATCGCTTTTGGAGTTGTGTTTGCCAATGCGATTGATGTTATTTTTTTTGCACAAGGAAAACGCAACTGTACTTTAACGACATCATTCCTCGATTGGCGACCAATGTCAAAACTGTTATAGAATTATCGCTATTGGGGGACAGGGAGTAATGAAGTCCCAGCTTATATGGTTCTCAAAAGGAATCGTTAAGTTCTTCATTCCTTCGTCATAGTGACCCTCTCTCCATTTTTCGATATACCGAAACCTGACGACGGACCTGATAGATTTTGCTTCTCAAAATCAACACAACAAACGCACCCTCGAATGTAAACACACTTTGAAGCTCTGCAGAAATAGCTGCAGCTGCACCAGCAAAATTTTCTGTGCCTGTTACTGCATAGATTGCGTTGTTGTGAATGAAAGCAAACAATTTTTCGGAAAAAAATGAAACATTCCGGACAAAACTTGGGGTTCCCCTTAGCAAAAGGCAAATATGCAGATTTTGTGGGACGTACGCAAACATTTGGTACAATTTTTTTGAAACGTATATTGATTGGCCTTCCAAAGAGAACTCACAATGACTGACGCCTTTACTGTGCTGGAACCAATAACGTCGCGAGGGAGAGGAAGAATACATTACACGTTATCCGGACAGAGCGCTTGCGGGGTTGAAAATAGAGGAATTTTGAAATGGGTGACAGGGTCCGCTCTGTCTGTATTACCTGCATCAATGATATGCTGTGTGGCATCATCGACGACCGTTCCACCTTGTAATGCCCTTTTGCACAATTTCACACGATTTTTTTCATACAGTTTTTTTCGTTTACACATTTCTGCACAGTATCTGAAAAGACTGAAATGCAAAAGCGCGCTCACACTCGCTGTAATTTTATCGCAGATACTTTCGTATTTTGTCAGTACCAAACCTTTTGAGGCAAAAACTCTCAATTTGCGTAAACAAGATTGCCACCAACTAAAGCCGGTAACTGATCCGCCAAAAAAACGTTCTCGCCGTATCCATTCGTAAGACTATGTATCCTTAGACTTTGGGGCCAACCTCTTCTGCCAGGAATATGCAACTGGAACTGCATAGCATTTTAAAGTTTTACTGTGCACACGACCAACCTAAGCGTCCTTACAATAAATATGCGGTTCATTAAATTGTCAAAAAGATGTTTTGGATCAAGCCATCACTGAAAGACGGAACAAGACGTGTACTGTGTAACGAAACAACAAGGTTCGGATGAAAATAAGCTTGATTTATCGACAAAGTCAGGCACTCAGACAATTTTTGAAGATGCTATACTTTATACTGCAAAACTAAAATTTGAGTAAAATTGGTGTACCTTGTATCTTGAACCCTTCTTGAAAAATAGTTTGGGTCCAAAACCCCTGACCCCCTTATTCCACAGCCCAAAGTTGTTGGAATGTCAAAGGCAATTGGTCAATGACGCCAGTTTGATTGTAAATGAATATCTGCTGGCAAATGGTACTGAAGGTATAAAAAATACAATAAACGTAGTAGCTTCTTGCTGTAGGTTTGGCAGCCTAATGAAATATTTTTACAGTATCGGCAGAACGTTGATGCGGATTGAGACCACTTTAATATTGTATTAAATGTGCATAAACTTTCAACGTGGTTGATGATGACAATCACCTAAACCTTATCTTGCACGGAAGAAAATAAGGAAGGCATTGAATTGCTAAAAGTGTTTCTTCTCTTAGTAATATTGCAGTGGTGCAAAACTTGTTTTTTTATTTGATTTCTCTCACTTGTATTTAGGACACGTTTTATTGAGAACACAAGCAACAGCAGTATACAAAGGCGTACAGGAACTTTCAAAAAGCGTAAAAGAACTTTTTAGTGTTCCATTACGAAAGTGTTCCCTCAAGAACTTGCTTCATTATCACTCAGTTTAAAATCCTTGAAGTCCCGTGCCCGCCAAAATTTTGGCGGAAGTTTGCAACGCTATAACTCGCCAGCCGATTGAGCTAGAAAGCTGTTCAAACCATTTACGGATTCAGCACGTCGTCTAGTTGAGATTGAAAAAAAACATTTTTTCGTTTCGGGTTTGGAGTTCTCTCGGGGGGACGTCACAAGTGGGGCTGTTTTTGCGTTTTTATGGCCCACTTTACGTGGCCCTGGACGCTAATCCAATGAGCCAATTTTTTCGCTCGATTTGTTTTGGAAACTAGACTACCATTCGAGTCTTTAGAGCCCTTCATTGGCTTTCTAGCATATTTGGAGCCAAAATTATGGCACAAAAACCAAAAAGTACTCAAAATTTCTATCCCTGCAAACTTCAACCTGGGGTGAATAACACCCATATTGTTTATGGCCATTACTCGCCGCCAGAATAGTCTAGAGAGCTGTTCAAGCCCTCTAATGACTCGTGAAGACTTGTAGTCCAGACTGAAAATAAAATTTTAAGCATGATATTTTGTTTTTTTGTTGATGTTTACATAATGAGAGGATATTTATGCATATTTGTTTACCTTTTGGTGACGTCATCACCCCCGGGAACCGACCAATCGAGCCGATTTTGTGGCTCAAAGTTGTTTCAGATTCTAGGCTACAATACGAGTCTTTAGAGGGTTTGATGGACTTTCTAGCGTGTCTGGTTCAAAAGTTATGGCCACACTTCCGGAAATTAATTAGGGAAATCCCCACAAATTCTCTCGGGGATTAGTACAAGATCTCCGGTCTTTTGGCCATAACTTTGGCACCAAAAACGCCAGGAAGTCGATCTAGGCCTCTAAAGACTCACATCACAGCCTAGAATCCAACCAAGCTTTGAGCCAGAATTTCGGTTCTTTGTCCAGACGATGACGTCATAAAAGAAAAAACAATAGATAGTGAAACATACCCCAACCCTGACGACATCCACTGAAAACCCCCAACCCAAATCTCGAAAAGTTTTTTTTCAGTGCAAACTACAAAATTTCACGAGTCTTTCGAGGGTTTGAACAGCTCTCTAGCATAAGAGGTATCGTGTGCCAAAAAAGCCGTTAGTGGGAGACTCTTGCTTTATCTGCAGTTTTTTTATTTTTGTGCAAATCGTTTTTTTTTGCGATAATTCTGGTTCCAAATATGCTAGGTCAATCAAGGGCTCTAAAGACGCGAATGATCGTCGAGTTTTCAAAAAAGGTTTGAGCCAAAACAATAGCTCATTGGATTGGCGCTCAGGGCCAGATAAAGTTTCAAAACATGCCCTCTCTGTGACATCACCAAGAGAAAACTCCACACCCAAATCAAATAATTTTTTAATCGAAACTAGAAGACTTATTGAATCCGTAGATAGTTTGAACAGCTCTCTGGCCCAGTCGGCTATCGAGTTATGACTTGCCGAACTTGGGCAAATCCTGAGACTTAAAGGGTTTAAGTATCTGGTGGAGGTTTTTATTTGGCTGCATAAGCAGTCAGGGTTAGTTCAGTAATTATCTCACAAATTTTGGCAGACACATGCAAATAAAGCATCCGACCTTCCAAACGTTTGTCTGAGGAAAAGTAAGAGCAGAATGAAAGTACATGATTTTTGTTTGGTTTCATCTATTTTACCTGAGTAGCACGGGATCTTTTTGGTACTCTAGACTTTAGAAATAAACTGATGTTCTTGAACTGAGAATGATTAGCGATGCTGCGTTGTTGGTGGTGTACTCTGACTAGAGTCACAGCTGCAGTTGCTAATCACAAGATGTGTAGCCGTGGAACGACCTGCCAGTTTGGGGCGATCGCACAACAGCCACATTTCCATCTGTTGAGGAACGCTTCTTTCAAAGCAAGAGTTTATATGTCTTGATTTACAACAACCTGGTTGAGTTGCTTTTCAAGGCTCTGCAAGTCGACTAAGTGAAGGTGTTGCTGCTTGTGCTGCCTTGTAACATGTTTGTTATATTTGATGTTTTCCGTTCATGGTTTTTCCCTGTAGTTCACACTTCTCATTAAAACCCCTAAACGACCGCGCGAGCCACTATAGTGGCTCTAAAACCTTTGTCTAGCCATAACTCGCGAACGGCATAAGCTAGAAAGTCAGTGAAAACATGCTCGGTTTCAGAAGACAGCANNNTTTG
>JGI24158J21664_10001769_pt1 | contig 25037 bp, 19 predicted proteins | sample Ectturendosymbi3_FD_21664 | JGI IMG/M metagenome (IMG submission 21664) | reverse complement strand
GACTAGCTAGCGAGTCGTGAAGTTCCTTTTTGTGTAAACGTAGAGAAGGCTAGAGGTGATTGCTCTGAGACTAAGGATACCTTTCGCACGAAATTAATAGGATATGTGAAAGCTGTTCCTAGAAAGATTCAGGTACCGCCATTGTTGCGTCAGCGTCATAATACGGCTCTCGGTTTTGGTAAGTCCTCATCTGGTTCTTGAAGCAATTTGAGTTTGAGACCACTTATCTAACGCTTTTAGCAAACCTAGAGCTTGAAATTGTCCCTGGAAAGGTACTTTCAAAACCTTGGTTGCTTTGATATCTAATCGTTGCAAAAAAAAGTGTCCAAACATTTCTCTTTTTCCAGAAGCTTGAAATGCCATAAATCATATTGATGAAACGATCACGCAAAACGTGATGTATTTTGTTAGTTTTTTTCTAAAACCATGTTAGTGGTTTGATTTTGGTGATAAACATGGTTAAACCTTCGTATTATACATCGGAGCTCTTATTTCGTAAATTCAAACCACGGACTACTTAAGATTCGGCAGTATATGTTAGATTTTCCCGCCTGTTGCTAACAGGCCGATTGTCAGTCTGCTAGCTCCCACTGAGTGCGGCTGCAGGCAGTGGCGAAGCCAGCTCAACAATTTTGGGTGGGGCAAAATGTTTGATTTTAGGCGAATAACCGTATTTTGTTTGGAAAACCTCCTCTCAAACCACAAAATGACCATATTTTCTGAAAATATGGTCGGGGTGGCCATGGCCCACATTCCCCCCTGGATACGCCTTTTGGGGGAGCCATGACCCCTTGCCCCCCCTGGCTACGCCTATGGCTGCAGGGTATGTTTAAACAGTGGTTAGTTAGCTGTGTAGTGTATGTTTAAAACTGTTGCCTTGGTTTGTCTACCCAGCCACTCTATTTGTAAAACAATCTTACTGGGGCATGTGCCTAGGTTACTGGAGCATGTGCTGTTTAGCACCAGTGCGGTACTAAACTGCACAAGACCCACTCTTGACATGTCTGGAAGTGTTTGTTGTTGAGTGATATGTGAATCTGCTTTGACCGTCAACTTTGCCAGTAACGCAAGCTAAGAAGTTAATGTTGCCAGCTTGATCCTCCTGAAAGCTACAGATTAGCTTTAGTCTTTTGATAAGGTGATTGAAAACATTATGTGATTATTGTAGGGGTCACATGCAGTGTAGTTACAGTTGCTTGGGTTAAGGATGGGTTAGCTTAAAAGGTGAGAGATAGAATTACTGTATTTATAACACAATTGGAGGTTAGATTTTGGCTAGGGGTTAGGTGATAAAGCAACTGTCAACTTATAGGCCTAGTGGATGAGATTGCTGGATTGTAGTCTGCATGAATAGACTACAAATATTCCTCAATGCATGAGAAATTGTTAAGTGCTGTCCATATTTGAAATGCTGAGTGTGTTGACTTGGTTTGCCCAAAGGCAAGCCAGTACCATGGAAAGTAGAAGGTACATTCAGTCTTCTTCTTCTTTTGAGCTAGTTGTTTAAACCACTGCTTGGCTGCGCTAGATCTCGGACAGATGTTGAGCAGCTATTCCATTGTCTCATCGTCCAGAACCATCAGGCCGTGCAGTCCATGTTGAGGTCGATGGATTGGACATTGGAGGACAACATGGTCGACGGTTTGTTCTTCTGCGCCACACTCACAAGCCGCAGCGGAGGCCATACCCCATTTGCACAAGCAGGAGCGGAAACGTCCGACACCGGTGCGGAAGTAGTTAAGCCGGACCCAGGCTCTTCTTGCGAGGGCATTTCCGCGAGGTTGGTGCCGGTGTTGGGGATGAAAATGCGGAGTCTTGTGGGGTTGTCCGCCCAGTCCGCATTCCATTGGTGTTCCACTCTGATTCTCCAAATCTTTGGAATTTTGAGTTAGCGCATGCAGGAACTGAGGAAGTCGCAAAACCAAGATTTGAGAGCCGACCCGGCGTGGAGTATGAACTCCGGGAAGATGGAATCCAATCACAGAGACTTTCCTGGTTTCAGGCGTCTGAGGCAGCAGCAAGCTCTTCCGGCCTAAAGGGTTCAAAGATGATGTGACCCTTAGGTGTTGGAATCTTCCGTAGGTCGGACAGCTCCTTGTTGACGAGCCTGGTGGACTCGCAATCCCCTGTCCTGTGTGCCCCGTTCTTTACGAGTTGCGAGGCGATGGAGTTTGCCGAGACAGAGCACTGGCGAACCGAGACAGGGCACTGGCGAAAAACCTTCTGGCAGGTTCAGACCTGCCCATAAGTTTGTTGATGGTTCTCCACGCCTTGCGGCTAGAGTGCGAGAAATCGATGGAATTTACAACTTCCTCCCATTACTCCTGCTTATTCTGCCCGAGTCGAGATAGTAAGGACGAAGCAGCCCTATCAGAGCCAGTCCCCACTGGGGAGCGATAGAGGGTCTTGCACTCTTTGTCCCAGCATGTCACATAGTTCTTCCGACGGCCACGTGGGATACATTGTTTGGCCGCAGATAGTAGGCTCTCGCAAAAATCCTGGTTTGCCCTCTCAATCTTTGATGTGTCCGGAGGAGAGCACAGAGTGCTTTAACTCGGGGTGACTTGAAAGTCACGTACACGGCAATCCCGCTATAACCTCGAACTTGGAAACGGGAAATCACTTCATTCTAAGGACAAACAGAAAAATGCTTACCCGCAATCAAGCACAAAGCCATCGTTAGTAAATAAACAAAGGCTACAGGACAAAATAGCGCCTATTACATTTCACGTCATCTAAATCATGCAGATAGTGTGGAAAAGATCTCATTGTTGTTGTGAAAGCGGATTTTTCAGTTTTTGAAACTCATTTTGCGTTACATTCTTTGAATAAAGCAGAATTTCAGTCAATGATCAATTTCGGTCAGATGTTTAACACAAAGCTTTGCACTCCCGTTTAATGTTGAAGCTGAAACATTGGTTCATTTTTGTTCAAGACCTGAACTGCACGTGCAGTTGATCCACAAAACCACAAACGTCCGCCTTTTATTCAATATTTCAAACATTCATGAACTTCACAAACGTTAAAGCCAAGCTCGTAACCACGGGGGCATTCGGGGGCAGTGACCACAAATTTTTGTGCCCCTACAAATGTTTTGTTATTCCCAGTCAAATTTATTTTGAACATATAATAAAAACAAAAATCTTGTCCCCCCAAATATGTATTTTCCCCTCCAAACCTAAACACCTGATTGCAGGCCGGGTTAAGGCCAACGCAGAGGTGTGTAAGAGACATGTCGCTAAAGTTTTGGTGAGCACTGCTACCTAAATGATTGCGATGGAGTGCAGAGAGTACAGTCAGCTTTTCGAAAGTTTTTTAGAAAACGTGGAGAACGGTGCTGTAAACTATGTAGGCCTACAGATAACGGGAAAACTGACAGAAGTGGTGTAGCATCGCTAAAAGAAAGCAGAGATGTGACTCAGCGGTAAACAGGGCCTATGACAGGAGGGTACAACATGTACGTTGTACCCGAGAGCGGTTGATACTGGGCAGTTGTGTGATTTAAAATTTTTCAGAACAGTTTCTCTCACTCGAGGACTCACCGAAAACAGGTTCACTCGTTATCACAGTCTCCAGAGGCAAACCATCCCTGTTGGTCCGATATAAGTGCAAAGGTTAAAACTGAGAACCTCTTACTTAAGTCAACAACCGGTTCTCTGGATTAAAGAAATTCAAGAACAGGTTCTCGCGAACGAGTCGAATCCCATCACTGGTACTGAGGCCCGGGACGATCCATCAAAATATGCACGCTAACGTCTTCTGTAATCAAGCCCAAAATTGATGGTCGCTTTCTACAACTACAGCACTGGTAGCTATAACCAGTGTTCCTCTAAAGATCTTGACAAATGCGAAATTGCATTTTTTATGAAAAGTTACCCAATTTTCTTTATACAAATCTTCTTTTATTTTCATTTACCTTTATTTTGCAATAGGTCGTAACCATTGCATTATACACAACCACCAACGTGAAACTACGAAACAGGAAAGTTTTGTGCAGCGTATCGTCTATAAATTCCCAGCAGTAAACAATACTACACAGCTTGTGAGAAGCTTTGGCGCATCTCAGAAAAACTCGGGTATTTAACAAGAAGCCGTCCCTGGTAGAACATGCTGAAGGATTTGCATGAGCAGGTTGTTTCCTAACTGTATCATCGAAAATAAAATGTTTCGCTATTGTTGCCTTTCAAGCGGTCATCATGCCGACTGAGGACACGTGATTCAGCGCACAGTCAAGGTAGAATCAGATATTAACTATATAGGTGTAGAAGCTAAAGTTTTCTGGTAATTGGTATATCAAATTTACAGTGATTTAGGGTTGTAGGAATGGCAGGGGTAGCCAAAGTACGGCCCGCCAAATACCTTGTATATTTTTTTCAACCACGACGTTTCCGAGTGTAGACAGCATTCGCTGCTGCCTGCCTATTGTTGACTTGTCTGCCCCAGCAACACTTACAGTAGCTGCAAGCAGCGTTATAAAAGTGTAAACAAGGTGGTGTGATTTCGTTGTTATTATAGTACTACAGTACATTTTAACAACCTGCTTTAGCATAGAGTACGTAAATCACATTGTATCCGGCCCTCCAGTGGCCGGGAAAGCACGACTTCGGCCCTCGGGTCAAAACGTTTGACCACGCCTAATGTTCAGGGCTGGTTTGTTGTGAACCTTACCAAAACTAAAGACAGCTTTGACATTAAGGCTTTAATCAACAATCTCAGTCCTCGGCAGTTTAGGCCGCTCAAAGACAAAACTGAAAAGAAATAGAATATTAACTAAATAAAAAAACGAATGAAGAGGCAAAGCAGCAGCATCGAACACTACGCGAAGTTAACTGCCAACGTTACTGGGCGACACCAAAAGGCAAGGGTTCACAGGAATGTAATTGGCAGCTAGGGGGAAAATCACGCGTCGTGAGAACTGCACGCTTATTGTAGCGCGTAAACAACGCAGGGTTTAGGGGTTAGTGTTTAGGGCTGTCAAGACGGTCTCATCGACATAGGATGTGATTCTGCGTTTGAAGATGTCTTTGATACTTTATATACCTGCGAGTCTTGTGCAAAGATTCGCGTTTCTTTTGCAGATGTTGCTAAAGTATGCATGAAATTAACTTTGTCCATCAATACACCTGTTTGTGTCAGTCAGTGTTTTCAACGTTGATGCAGATGAAAGCTCGTGGGCGAAGCCATCTAATTTTCGAGTGTTTTCTGCAGTGCGCACTTTTTCAACATCTCAAAGGTTTAAGAAAATGATTCATTGTTTCCAGCAGGACGTTTATCACAACAGGCCCGTAGCCACGGGTTTTATTCGGGTGCAATTCCCCCAAAATTGCTTGTGCCCAGAAAATTTTTTATTAAAACTTGTTACAAAAACGAAATCTTGCCTCCCTAAAATGTTTTGTTCCCCCCCAAACCTTAAAAACTGGCTGTGGGCCTGCCTCACTATGCCATACTGCACGCAGAAATAAATTGCTACAATATAATTTTTGTGTCTTTGTACTGTATCTCTTCAATCAATTGTAAAAAAAGTCGTAAGTCAACCGCCGTGTTACATGGACATGACACCCAGGAAGTATAAAAAGATCGTAACTTTACACGATCACACAACTACTGTCTTTGCGCCGAGAACGATGCTAAAAAATTGTAAGAAGAGTTTTTTGAAACGTCGGTGCAATCCCCCCAGAATAAAACCTACATTACTAAATTTAAGGCTCGTGAGTTGTCTCTTCATCATTCACTTTCGCCTTTTAACTTCATGTTTTTGTTGCATTGTGCGTAAAGTTCAACGCACAAGGTTTATACCAAATTTAAAATGCAAAAAGGAACACTCGAGGGCAGCAGTTGGTGAGCCTTAATTGCACCTTGTGATCGCTGTGTTCAATACAATGTTTTGAGATTGGCACTAGTATTTTAACGATGTTTCTGTTTTTCAGGATATTTAGCTTTCAAGACTGTTTGAGGTAGAGCCATGTCTATTTTCATGAACAATCTGTTTCTGCTGTTACATATTTAGGATGAAGCACTATTTCAAAATGATTTCCTGCGTTGGTGCCACCCTTGTGTTGATGTCAATTATTTTCATGACTTATTTCAGGTTTGTTTTCGTTTTACATAATGCTTCATGATATACTCCACGATGAAAAGTTGCGATGAGATTGCTTAACAAAAACTACCCTTAGATAGCCAGTGAGTTTTCGCAGAGGTCAAGTTGAAAATCTGCAAGAGCTCCAAATGAAGCCGTTTATTACAGATGAAAAAGAGACTCTACAATGGAGCTCCGCTTGAATTGTTTGAGTTTCATTTTAACTAAGATTTCAACAATGTATGATAGGACTGTAATCTTCACATGAAGTATACCACAGTTAAACAAAAAAAAATATAATTTCATATGTCAACGAAAGCGATTCAGTGAAGTTGAAGTAAATCCAAGAGATCTCATACCAGTTTTTGAGTCAAAGCTAAGAGATTCATTAAATTATGAGAGATTTAAAAATTTATTGTTATCCACGTCAAACGACAATTTTAAAAGAGCTTTAAGTTTTCCTTAGCCTTTCCTAAATCACAAAAAGTTGTACATTAGTTTAACTTCATAAAATTGCAAACTAGAATTTTTGGACCAAAATTTGACCACCACACATTTTAATGCCATGTGCGAAAATGCGACTATCCCAAGCAACCAGTACTGCAATACTAGGGCTTCGTTGCTGATAACACAACATATGTTTTATATTTAATTTGAAACAAAGGTGAACACCAAACAATTTTTACTTGAACCTCAACTGCAGGAATAGCTACATCATTACTGTACAACATTTCATTGAATTTACAAATAGTAATGCGTGACCTAAGTATGCGTGGACTGATTGCAAAAACAGAAATTTCACTGAAATCGTTACCAACCAGCCTAAATTTTGATTTTACCAAATGAATTTTTATAAATTTACATGCAATTTTATCATTAGTTGTCACCTCAAGCTATGCGGCCATTACAACGCACTAAAACACGAAAAATATGTGGCTTTCTAAAGATATCACAGATTGTAAAGGCATAGGTACGGATACTCATAAATGAATATGGATCTCATAATGAGTATTGATATCAGCAGCACACCAAATTACTGTGCACGGCGTTTCTTGGCCTAAATCTAGTATCTCACAATCATTGAAAAATATCAAGGCTGCCCGTTTTGCCTACTACCAACAAGAACTTCATTGATACCAAAAACTATTGTGTTATGTATGTCATATAACAACTGCAATCGTGATGGAATTACTGAATTCGGGAGGATTGACTATTTTATTTTATAATTAATAAATTTTTATTCATTGTGTATATAACGTCTTCACTCCCACAGGCAACGCGCGAGATATAAGCGTATTTCGCAGTGATAAGGAACACACAAAACATGTATGAACTCCAAGATATACATCTGGAAGTAGTGAAAAGCTACACGCTTGGTGGCGCCAATACATTTCCTTTGATGAAACACAAGTATAAAGGGCACACGTATGATTGACGCCATCACTATTTTTATAATGTAGTGCTGCGGTGAATTTCCAAATGCACCGATTTAAAAAATGCATGGGTGATGGTGGGAGGCTGCAAAGGACCAGGGAGTCATTTAGTCTGCAGACCTCCCAAGGACGAAGCTGCATTTCGTGTTAAGCGAACAGATTATAATGTGTATAATCCTATAATCATAGGAGAAAGTAAACTTATTTTACTCTTAGTATAAATTGCAAACATATCGATCTACAAAATGTTAGCTTAGCAGTATTGTTCGCTGTACACTTGTTTCAAACGATCAAGACCACATTTTGGTGATTAAATATCCCAGAATAGGATGATTTTGTTAATGCGATTGAGTACTGGTTTCATTCTGCCAACTTCCGAGAAGATGGCGTATGTCAGATTTGCTCGCCAATAGTCAGTACTGGGGAAGACAAAAATTGGTCTTTTTCTTCTTGGTATTGATATGTCATTTCGATGACAGTATCGAACCACAGCCATTCTAGCTTCACGTTTCTCTAATTCCTTTACTCCTAATTGAATAACTAATGGAGGGATGTTTACAGTTTGTAAAATATTTGCTAATTCAGACATCTGAAGGACAAAAACAAACTTGTTTGCATAAAGCCACAATCAAAGGAGTTTACATTCTAGTGATTTACAAAAATTGACAACATGTTATCTATTTTGAATTCGATGAAAGCTTACACCTTTAGCTGTTTTTGAAATTTTTTTGTAGTTTTATCAAGTTGATTATGATGTTCTGTCTTGAGCAACTCAAGATATACCCAGTTGTTGTTTCTTTAGATATCAGAATTTTAACAATGAAGTCTTTAAGCTAGTTCAAGTACATCTGACTGCCTCATACGTAAGTTCTATGCAGCCAGGTCTTTAAATTCTCTTCTTACTGGCTATTTTAACAATATTGCGTGCAGACAATGAGAAGGAGTTCCATCTTCGTTTAAATAAATCGCTGAGTATTCAGCATAACCAGTAGGTTTTAGACCATGTTCAATACAATATAAATACATGTATGCTTTAATCTTATATCTGCTGAAATTATTGTCTTTGATAGGAATCACAAAATTCTTACTATGTTTAATATTGCCCATGTTAGGAAGTTATTATAGCGCTGTTAGCTGTGAAAACAAACATTATTTACAGAAGCAAATTACTAATACAGTAGACCTCGGTTAATCCAGATTCGATTTGACCGACGATTGTATCCGGTTAAGGCGATGATTCGGATTAACCGAAGATGGTTGTTTTTAGCCTGACGTCTCTCTAAGTACCGCGATATCGGTGAAAATCACTTAAGTTGAACACATTTACGACCCAACAGAAAACTGTTGCTGAAGCAAAACGAATTCATTGATGCATTTGAAATGGTACATCAAACTAGTAACCGTCATATGCAGACAGTTATGAACAATCTTAAGTTCAAAATTTTAGATTACTTGGCTGCGAAGAAATCTGTTTGTTTTGGCAGACACAGAGATTTCTCCGACTGGTCCGTAAACAGTTCGTCTATTTGGAAGATAGTGCCAATCATCCCGGTTCCGGCGTCCCTGGTTCCGATGCATTAGTTACAAACTAAAAATATGCACGGCATATCAACAATTGTGTAACGCAGTACGGTTGAATGCATAACACAATATTCAACATGGTTTGAATCTTGAAGATTAATAAGTAATTTATTCAATTTTGATTCTTTTTCTTAGCTATCTTGTATTCCACAATTGCCAAGTCGTCATCTTCTAGTGAACATCTCATTCACTACTGTTTAGTGAAATTTTAGACTTCTTAATCTCTTTCTCGAACATTCGTTCTTGTCTCTATTATTGAAGTCTAGATCCATACCAGAGCCCAAAGATCGATGATGATGGTGAGATATTTCGAACCCAACATTTCTCCTCGTCCTGTTAGATTGAAAATCTTGTATCTTTCTTAAACGATAATGTTCATGAAATGTGCGCATAACTGCAACGGAAACACCTATTTTATTGTACACAGTGGGGCAGCTTGGAATCTATTTTTTTTTCATGAAATTTAGTACTTTCCTATAACAAGAGTAGCAGCCCTCGACGAGATTTAGACAAGGTTGTTTTATGTTGCAGTTGACGAGATTAATTATATGTCGGTGATTTACCAATGAAGAGAGTTAAAGAAAGCGGAGCTTCCTTTAGAAATAAAAAGAAACCTAGGCAAGAGGTACTAAACCAAATAAAAGAGTCGTCTTGAAGTTTGTAAAAATTTGTTCAGAATTCTCTTCTGTGCGAGATAAGCAAAATTCATCACCGTCACTAAATCGATACTTCAGGTGGAGGCGGAAGAGGCATTTGACCCATAAAGTGGTTATTGAAAGAAGTAGGTAGGATTTTCAATAAAGCAATTCCAGCCAAGATAGGAATTGGATAAAAAGTATTAATCTGTTTTATTCGGCAGCACATCTGACGTTTCCCGTATTCACCAAATGGCTTCTGATGTTAGATACTGAAAAGGTTGCAGCAACGAGGCGCAATTGAATAAAGGAGTCCTTTCAGAGTTTCTTTGCACTGTACGGGGAAAATGCCAGAGATTATACTAAGTCTGTTCTCCGTGAGCTTTATGAAAGTTGCTTGGACGTAAGAGGTCAAGCGTGAAAATGCTTCCGCGATGGCTGGAAGATATTCTGAATTGCACTACACACAGAATAAAGGAGATTAATTTAAAAGCACTGTTCATCCTATGTGGAAGTCATTATCCACAATCAAAGACAAAAACGGGAAAGTAGTCAAGAGTAAAGAAGACATCGAGAAATGTTGGACAGATTATGCAAACGAATTATATAACTATCACATCAAAACCGACCCAAACATCCTAACTACCCTAAAGCAAGATGCACCAACTTCCGACATAGACAGAACACCAAACATTACACACAGTGAAGTTACTTAGGCAACAAACCGTCTCAAGAAAGGGAAGGCAGCTGGAATAGGAAACATCCCTGCCGAGTTACTGAAAACTGATAGCACCGCAGTTGACATACTGCACTCGATATGCAACAAGATATGGCAGTCGGATGTATGGCCCACGAAGTGGACGAAATATATCACGGTTCCACTACCAAAGAAGGGCGACCTGCAGAAATTACAGAACTATCTCCCTCATCAGGCATCCCAGTAAAGTCATTTTGCAGATTGTCCTCCATCGTCTCAAACCTCAGATTGAACCTATCCTGGCCGAAGAACAAGCAGGCTTCCGCACGAATCGAAGCACAGCAGAACAGATTACCAACCTTAGGATACTAATCGAGAAACACAGAAACCACGACACGCACCTCTACCACAACTTCACAGACTTCACGAAAACGTTCGACCGCGTCTGGCACGAGGCCTTTCAGCTAACGTTGAAGAAACACAATATTCACAGCAACCTAGGACATCTGACTGGGTCGCTATACGAGAACACAAGTTGCGGGGTCCTAGTAGACAGCAGCATCGGCTACTGTTTCCAGACATCCGTCGGAGTGAGACAGGGGTGTCCTCTATCCCCTACCTCTTCAACATTTTCCTCGAACAGATAATGACCGAAGCTCTAGAGTCTTTCGAGGGAAACGTGAGGATTGGTGGGCGCAGCATCAACAATATCCGCTTCGCCGATGACATTGACCTGATAGCCGGAAGCATGAAAGAACTCGCCGAACTTACTGAGCGACACGACAAATCAGCGTCAGCTTTCGGAATGGAGATAAGCGCCGAGAAGAGCAAGATGATGGTCACCCCTTACACCAACGACAACAACACCAATGTACCCATAACAGTCAATGGCAGTAAATTACAATCCGTAAAGAGCTTGAAGTACTTAGGCTCCAATATCACTGAAGACGGCACATCAGTCCGCGAAGTAAAGACGAGACTTGCCATAGCAACACAAAACCTTTCACAACTAAAGAAGATTTGGTCCAGAAAGAATATCTCCATGAAAACAAAGATGAACCTACAGTACTTCGGTCAGTGGTCATCTCAACCGCTTATTACGGCTGCGAGAGTTGAACTCTTACCCCCAACCTGGAGAAGAGGATAGCAGCGTTTGAGATGCGGTGTTTCCGCAGATTACTTCAGATTCCCTACACCGCGCATCGCACCAACACCTTAGTAACATAAGAGGTCACATCCATGATCGGCGAATTCGAACCCCTGATACATATCGTCAGACGCCGCAAATTACAGTGGTTTGAGCATGTATCCAGACACACGGACTCTCTCGCGAACACTATAATGCAAGGATCTATATCAGGAAACGAAGTCGACGTCGCCCAAAGACCAGCTGGATTGACAATATTCACTCATGGACTGGCTTGAGCCACGAACATTGTTTAAGAAACTGTTGGAACCTGAATAATTGGCCAAAAATCGTGCATGCTGCTAGCATCTGCGAATTGTGATGAAAAGAGCGATTGATTCACGGTGGAGTTAACATTAGAAAGTTTTGATGGCACTTCATCAATGCATTCATGAAGTAATTAGTGCATTGAACGTGCTTCGTGATCAAAACGAAAATATTGATGCACGAGGTCAACTTCGTGGCATGTTTCAAGCGATTCACCCTTTTTTGTGCTTTTCGCTTTTCAATCCTTGGAATGAACTTATGAGAGGGTCTCACGATGTCCAAAAATATTTACAACGTAAACGTTTGCCACAGGAGATTTGTGCTCACAAGATGAAAACACAAACTTTTTGATCAATGAACGCGAATTGTTAGTTAAACATACATTGGCAGTGATCCTAAGATTTGCGAAGAGCAAGAAAATCCCGATCCCGATTGAAGAGCAACGTGTCCGTGTGGAAAAAGAAAAAAAACGCTTGGCAAGCATCCGGAAGACGTAGGTCTATCTACCAACCACCGAAGAAAGCAATAGATGCATGTTAGAATCTTCTGGACCGATTTTGAGAATGAAGCAGAACCAAGACTTAATGAAATTGCCAAATGAAACATTTCTTTTTTTGAAACTCCATGTATTATTGCGAAGTGGAAGCGCTGAGAAACACACGAACATTAAGAGCATGTTTATGGATGACGTTTATCTGTCTGAGCTGTCAGTAGAAATCGCTAAGTTTAATCGGCTGGTACAAAGCAAGGGTATCACATTTCAAAGCGATGCATCTGCGATGGATGTGTTAGGGTTGTTAACGAAATGTCGTTTGTGTGACTTAACACCATACTTTTTGTGTCTGAAGGGTTAACTCATTATATTTGTGTATATATGGTCAATACACGACTCTGTTTCGTTTACTACTCTGGTTGGTTTATTTATAACTGAGTAGAAGCCAAGACCACATAAAGTATCTATATACTGTTGTATTCTACTATCATTTGGTGCATCAAGTAGATTTATATTAATATCGCTTATTACGCATAATTATTTTTTGCGATTTTTGTGATTGTTTCAGAAAATGATTGAGAAAACTCGTCTATGTTGTAATGAGGGTGCCTGTAGACTATTCGATTATTATTTTCTGATGTTTTCGTGTTAACTCAAACCATATATTTTCACATTCACTCGTTTTGAACTGGGGTCACGTCGTTGGGAATACTTCAAATTATTTTCTATGTACGTACCTACAACTCCAGCTTGCGTTTGGGAATTTTCGTTAATGAGATTATACCCTGGAATTGGTGCTATAATTAAAGTTTCCTTTATTCTGGTTTCTGACAGTGCTATGATATCTGGTGGTTTTGAAAATAGTTGTACGATTTCTTCAAGCTTGTCTATATTTTTAAACAAAGACCTTATGAGCAGTGATGATGTCATCGATGGCACGTTGGAAACAAGAAACAGTATTTTTAGGCCAAACTATTCCTCCTAAACTGATACAGTTGACCATTAGCTTCGAAAGCCGTATATTTTTTCTCTTCACGAAACAAAGGCACTTGGTGGCATGCAGAGCGGAGATCCAAGCTGGAGTAATACTTGTACTGAGTCACATTATTGATAATACTTAGCATGTTAGGGAGCGGGTAAATATCAAGATGTGTGAATCTGTTGACAGTCGGACTATCAGCACGCATACTCTTCTTGTGCCTTTCGTTTTTTGCGATTACGAGTTGAACACGCCATGGAGAACTGCTCGGTTCCATTATGCCGTCTCTCAGCACTTGACAAACTTGAGTTCGGATAATTTCTTGGCTCAATAATAATGGTGCGATTTAGCTGCGATCGGTTGGCAGTTAGGAGTCAAGTGTTCGAACAATCTGACCGGCTTAGCCTTTAAAAGCTCAAACACCTCAGTGTAAGGGACATTCAGATCCGTCGAAGTTAAAGTTAACACTTCTGTGTTGCTTTAAAAACTCTCGGCCAAGGATCATATCCCACAGCAAACCGTCCATGATAGAAAATGCGACGTTTTCATAACTGCGATCGAATAGTTCAACCAGCGTGGAAAAGGAGCCTTGGATCTTCATGCTCGCTATCTTCACTGCTTATTCAAGTTCACGAGCACTGGTTCGATCACTGTGAGGTCTCCCTTATCCGAACTCAGAAAAAACGAAATCCCCGCTAACCGACGCAACGCTGGCTGGAACGGATTTCTCCCAATGCATTTCACCCATTTAAACCGGGGAACCTCGCTGTCCCACTCCGACACGGAAATTTAGGAATGGACATGTCAAATCAATAGAAAAAAAAACGCTAAACCGGATTACGCCGAATGCTCTTTAGTTGTTTATTAGATCACAATGGAAGTGTGAAAGGCAATTTTATACGCACAACGAATGTAACAGTGGCAGAACTTGCAAGGCGCAGTTAGGTCTCTTGTACAGTTCTTTTTCGCGTTTAATCTCATTCTGGGTGCATACTAGTTTAGGATATCGATCGGATCTGCTTATAAACGAAAAAAACAGTGTTTCATTTAGTCATGTTCCACATGCAGCCTACCGATTTGCTTAAAAGTTGAAAACTCGTCTAAGTCTACAGTTTTCTTCTGTTCCGGTTTTAGTGTCCGCTTAAGAGAGTGCGCATCGTCACCTTTGTTTAAATTTTTGTCATTTGCTCTGGAAATAATTTCGCTCTTTATGCTTTCGATTCCGATTTTCTGGATACCCAGCGAAACCGACATCATTTGAAGAAACACAGCACTCCGAATGAACGAGGTCTGACAGTAGTTACCTTCGCTTCTTTAACAAATGCCATGCTAAGATGCTTGCATTTTACCCCAGCGTCTAGCTAGCATTCCGTTTGTCCGAACCCAATTTATCACAACAGTAACATTTACTTTTTCATCCTCTCAGATCTTATGCGATGTTTTAACATTTCGCTTCGTTTGCTTACATACCGCTAACGTCTCATAACATGACTGCATTTTGCGTTTCAATCGACAAACAATGGCAGAATGCTCTATATTGCACCGCAAACGAGGCAGGTACTAGTCCTCGCTGGACGACCTTCCCGCGAATGTCGTTTCCTTGCACAGAAAGAGCGCTGCAGTTGCTTAACTTCTAAACATCCAACTTCATTTTATATTTATGTTTCGGAGGAAGTCTCACGAGACTCCAGATTTACCGGTGTTTTCGCCCATCGCGAGGAGTAAATGTTTACGTTTCTTTAAGCATCATCGAGTGATTGAGCTTTATCGAAGACAGCTTGATGCTCCAAGGCTGGATCTTCCAAAAACCATTGGCGGATACATTGAGAATTAAGGCTAGCAATGAAAGCGTCTCGAATAGCAGCTACCGGATTTTGAGAAGCTGTAACGGCTGCAAAATTACAGTCGACGCTCAACATTTTCACTCTCTTCAAGAAGTCTTCTTGGATTCGCCCACTTTCTGCTGGAAAATATTTAGTTTATGTTTGGCGAGTACTTCATTCACTGGTTTTAGAAAAGCATTGCCGAGACAAGTTATAGGATCGCCGCACGTTGTACGTAATGTGTACGGATGTACGTATAAACCGAAGCATGAAGTAAGATGATTTAATATATCAATCTTGTCTGCTTCAGTGACGCCCTCGTGTCTTTTTGAATATAACGTCGTTTCCAATGCCGCCAGTTCCGAAGTCCGTCGGGTGAGTTGGCATAATAATCCAGTACCGGAGGTATCGCATGCATTTTCATAATAATTCCAAAAGCATAGAAAAATTATTTGCTGAATAAACTGTAGTATCATTTATACCACAAGACCTCAACAAGGCATTATTCAGTGAAGAGAGCGGCAGTGAACAGAAGCCACGATGAAGTCAAATTTTTTTTATATGTTGTTTTTGTTGGTGGCGCACAATAACTACAGCGGTCTTGCAGTGCCACGACTGCGTTTGTGCAATGTCTCCTTTCATCTGACTCGGTTTATTTTGTGGTCTAGATAGCTTTGCGGCTAGGAAGAAACTGTGTTTATCGATCTCACAGCAGCCTACGACACTGTATGGCATCGCGTCCTCACCTTCAAGCTACTGCGATTGCTACATGACTAACTCATCGTCCGTATGATCTGGATATGGTTGGCAATCTCAGCTTCACCCTTACCCCCGGCAACGGCAAACGGAGCAGGTTACGACTTCTCAAGACTAGTGGCCAACACGGATCCGTCCTGGCACATCCTCTCTTCAACATCTACATTTCTTCATCATGTACAACATGTCAAACACCGTCTCCAGAAAGCACGCATATGCGGATGACCTAGTAATCGCCCATGTTTACGGAGACTGGCAGACAGTGGAAGGGGTGCTGAACAAGGACATGGTAAGTGTAAATGAATACCACCAGACCTGAAAGCTGAAGCTCAGCACTACAAAAACGGTGTCGTCAGTCTTCCGTTTTGACAACTATAACGTTAACGTGACCTAAACGTCAACCACAATAACGAAATCCTGTCCTTCTGCTCCGATCCAACTGTGAATACCTCAGAGTAACGTAGGTAAGGTCACTCTTATATAACTGACACCTTGCGTCACTTCGCCAAAGGTTGACGTCACGTGTCGCGCTCTTGCGGCCAATCACTGGCTCTGGCTGGGATGGATGAGAAAAAAAAAGCATTCGGAACAGCCCCCTCAGCTTTAGTACATTCAACCGCAGAGTACTGCACTCCTGTCTGGTGCCGCAGTGCTCACAACCGCCTCATTGACCCCGTCATCAAGGACACCTTGCGAATGGTGACTGGATGCCTGCGACCTGCAACAGCGGACAACCTTCCTATACTCGCAGTCGCAGTCATCCAACTTGCTGAACTTCGTCGCAAAAGACTCACACTCTTTAGCGCGCCGTGCCATGGAGCCTGGAGACCTGCTCCACTCAACAGTCACCTTTCCACCGAGTGGAAATGCACAACCTCTCAAATGAAGACATCAATTTGCACCCGCCGCACAACAACACATCAGTTCATCGGAAAACAACAACCTACGTGTGACGCACTGGGCGGATCACCGATCGAATTCGGAGTGGTTAGACAACAATGCAAGACTCCGTACTAACATCCCCGACACCAGCTCCCGCTCTCCTTGAATGACCCTTCCAACAACAGCCTGGGTCGGGCTCAACCGCCTCCGCACTGGTGTCAGATGTTCCCGCTCCTTCTTGCACAAATGGGCGATGGCCTCTTCTGCGCTTGTGAGTGTGGTGCAGAAAAACGAACCGTCGACCATGTTGTCCTACAACGTCCAATCCATCATCCTTCTAATGGACCTCACGGCCAGAAAGTTTTGGACGATGAGACAATTGAATTGCTGCTCAACACCTGCCCTGAGATCTCATGCGGCCTAGCAGTTTACAGTGAAATCTCACTCCACTGACGAAGATGAAGCTTACTGTTCCGCATTTTTTGTAGTGTTGAATGTCTAAGTTTTTCTAAACAACGTTTAGTTATTTTTTCACAAAGTCTTGAGACAGCAACTACAAAAAAATTTAATTAGCATGTTATTTGCATCAGTTTTGATTCAGGTTTGGAGGCATCAAATGTCATATGCGATTGGATGGGATTCCAATTTTTTCTTGGTAACTTCTTATACAAGCTATCCTTTCCGACTGGAGAGTAATATTGTGGCCAGCAGTAGTCCACATGGGCAGGTCCGCAACCAGGATGTGGGCAACCGGTCAAACTTTTCAAACTTTCCCCCACAAACACTTCAAAATCACGATTAGTTGTTACGTACAACAACAAGTTGTAACCATTTTGTCCCACCCACGAAAATAGTGCAACAACAAGTTACAATCTCTTCCCCCCGAAAATATCATCCAGTGCCACCCTGCACTTGGGCATAACATCTGTTTAATATTAATGGCGACGAGTTTTGGACTGTCGCAAACGAAGATGTTTAGGAGCACAGTGGATATAATATCTTCAACCAAATCGTGGCTCACTACATATTATGCTCAAAGCAAAGGCCCCAGCTTGAAATTGTTTCAGAACAAAAACCAAGAATAATTTTGGCATAACTAGCCTATAAAACCTGGCGAATATTTGTGTGATTGTTCGTATCGTTAAGTTTTGACAGATTGCAATTTTTCTTTGTCCTACGGAAGACACACTTTCCCCATCAAACAGCTACCGTCAAGCTTCCATTAAACAGACAAATGGTGAACTGAAGAATAGCAAAATTATTGGTTATTTTTTTATTTATTTAACGACAATATTGCTACACGTGGTAGTCTGACTGGTGCAATTTTGTCGCGTCGCGTCGAGCTTTCAAAACACAACATCGCAAAAAAACTCCAAAAAACATAAATAAAATGCAAAGCGAATACTTTTTCACTGGAATCTATTAGCCTACAGCATTTCAGAAACTCGTCAACAGTGGTAAAAATAGCAACTGTAACAGAAGTCGACACATCAAGCATACCATATGGATATAATCGTAACAAATCGGCATGACCCAAACGCTCAAACCGTTCAGCAAGGCTGTTTTCGTTCAGAATATCATGAATTTCATCATAAACTAATGTTCTTTCTGCACAGTGAACGTTACAATGAAAGAATAGGAGTAATTCGGTCTCCTTATCACCCTATACACAAACGCGATAATTTGTTTTTAGTGATATTGAACGGATTATGTGCGTGGCGAGGCGTACAGGAAATAGAAGCCATATGGGGATTAATTTTTGTGATATGTGATAATGCGAATTTAAGCCATTTATGAAGATGGAGTGGCTGGCTGAAGACTTTATTTCAAATGGTAGAGAGTAACACAAGCTGGAAGCCTTGGGGAGAAAGAAGGTATAAGCCAAGGATGTTTTTAAGAGTGGTATTTGCACATATTGGTTATGACGTAAAGCATAAGGAAGGAATTATTTGAACGATCTGAAAGAACTGGCAGGAAAGGGGCAGGGCACCATATCAAATATTAATTTGCATAAATAACGAATCAAAGGTATTTCTCTACGGTGATGTAAGCTTGCGTGATTTATATCAGCTACCACATCGTTGGAGGATGTAGTTTCAAGACAACCTAATATTATTTTAGCAGCGGAAGTTTTGCTTTGTCCAATATTAGATTGTCATAAACAGAACAGTTGTCGTAGATAATGCTACCATAGTCAAAGTCCGGTAGTGTGTTTGTTATACATATTATAAGATGAACATGGCGAGGCACAACGTCGAGTGTTGTATTGTGCAACGTCTTCAATATTGACGAATAAACGAAGACTGTTAATTTTGGTCATCACTTTCTGATGTAAGTGTATGATATGAGTGTGCCAGGAGAGATGTTGTGGAAATAGTAAACCTAAATGCTTATGTGTATCTGTTTCGGAGACGTGGGTATTATTAAATAATAAAGGGGATCATTATTCGTGTGCTCAGGTATGGTGATAATCGCAGTTTTGTGGGATTGAAATTGATATTGCAAATCTCTAACCAATTGTGTAACGTCCAGAGGTCTTTAGTAAGCACACCATGCAAGTGGACAGGGCACTTATCTGAATAAAACAAAGTAGTGTCATCTGCAAAGAGAGCCATAGATACTTTGATGTTTGTAGGAATGTCATTAACATAGATCAAAATTAACAGAGGCCCTAAAAGATATCGTTGGGGAATACCACAATTAGTATATTTAATATTTGAACGAGTGCGGCCCAGATAAACGACTTGAGAAAGACGGAAGAGATAAGAGGATAGAAGTTTTAAGAGAGAGACAACAATTCCAAGTTGTTGCAATTTAAAGATTGCTAAGCAAGTTTTGTCAACATCACCAAAAGTTTTCGGTATATCAAGGAAAACTATTCTCGAAGAGAGATTCCAATTGTAGGCTTAGTACAGACTGTGACAGGTAACCAGCAAAGACGTTAGGGTAGAGTTTTTTTCCAAAACCCAGAGTTGTTAGGTATTAACAGTTTGTGGTGTTCTAACTAGCTATAAATATGCTCATGCATAAGGTTCTCGAATACTTTTGAAAAAGAAGGCAACAGTGCTATTGGACGGTAGTTTGGAATAACTGTTTGAGAACCGGTTTTATGAATTGGAATTACAGTAGCAGTTTTCCAAGCTGTAGGGAATACCTCAGAAGACAAAATTAGAATAAAAAAGACTGAATGGAGTAGCGAGCGATTGGCTGCAAATTTTTAAAATTCGATTAGGCAAATGGTCAAATCGTTACATTTATTAGGATGTAGACGATTGAAATCACGCGATAATTGAAATGGATCGAAGGTTGGAGGTAGTAGGCAATGATCAGTAAGAAAGTGGAAAGGTGGCAATTTACTTATATCATAAGCCGGAGTATTCGAAATTGAAGCAAAGTATTCATTGAAACGATTGCACTTCACATGTTATTCATGCACAGGTTTTCCATTTAGGGTTAATGGGCAGTTGCATTGTTTGTATGGTTTCCAGTATTGATTTAAAAGGCTCCAGTAATCGGTATGAGGTGTGTTAGTGTCATTTAGTTTATTTATATAGCTCGTGTTACAACTTTGTTTATCCAACCAAAATATTGGTTGTTGACTGACATGGTGTTATCACCGTTTTACAGCAAGATTTGGCGAAGCATATGCGAAGCTAAAAGTTTTAATAGGTACGTTTATAATTTGTAACATTTTACATAATTGTTTTTTTCAGAAAAACTTGAGCAAGATATCAGCATGTCACAGCGCGGTCTACGCGACAAATACGCTGATATACCACAGCATTTTGGAAATAACGTCGAAGAACACAACGCAACAGATGGTTTCCTGATCAGGTTATTTCATTTCCGTGACAGCATTTATTGTTTGAACTCTTGCATCTGAGCTTCTTTTTAATGTGCGATGCTGCTAACACCTGTGAACAGCATGTCTATTTGTTTGCACGATATTTATTGACAATTACGTTTTGGCAATGAGCTAGTTCATTTTTGGGAATCCGTCTGAAAACGAATCAATCTCACCAAATCACGTTCTATATCAAAATCAACCTAATCTGAACAACACTGCCAAACTCAGAACCTAATTCTTGAACAACGTTAGAATATGGCAGCCTTCTTGAACAAAATAATTTCAAGTCACTAAATTGACGTTCACTTACTCCACGCGTAGCTTAAAGTATTTTGTTATGCTTCACATGCAGTTTGTGTTTTTCGTACATGCTCAAATTGAATCTCGTTACGTTTTCCAAATTGTTTATTCCTAGCGGCGTCTCAGACACAACAGTTTTGTTTCAGTTTTAGGAAAATATACTCAGCAGCTTCAAACGTTGTTTCATCACAATCAAAACCTTCCTATGCTGAATGGGTATAGCTCAAGGTTTATAGTCTCCAGTTACGATTCAATTAAACCTCATTGCGTTACAGTAACTTTCTTATAATTAGGATCAACAGTTCCACGTAGTTTTCTTGCCATCACAGTGTTTTCGTTATCAAATCTGGCGTTCTAGTTGGGAATTTCCGTTGACTGATTCAATTTTTTGTACAGACACACTGTTGCGCTTTTAATGTTTATGTCGCTTAACAATCAGAATTGCGTGTGGGCAGTTTTCAACTCATCGCTTTTGTGAGTGCGCGAACGCCTTTATGGCGGGTTCTGAGAGAATTTCATGCAGTTGCGATTGGTCAGTCTTCGCTTGAGTGCGCACTGTTTGCGTAGCGTCATTGCCGATCTGCAGCTCACAAGCGAAGTATTCTGTTTAATGTAACTGTGTTACTGCATCCTGGAATGTGACGCGACATATTGTCGAACGATAACTTAAAGAACGACAGTTTATCGAACTGACATTTCATCGAAACAAGTATTTATCTACCCAACAGTTTATTGAATTTTATCAAGCACAGTACCGGCATTTTGAATGCACACATACAACGGAACGAATTTTATGAATGGAATATGCAAAGCGATGCTAACGCACATTTTAAAACGATTGACTTTGGTGACACATTTTTCCCATCAAACAACTATCGATAATTGTTAGGGTAATTCCCTAGGGGATTAATTAATTTAATTGTTGTTTTTAGGCCATACATTAGCAACCACTAATAGTAGGAAACCAATTAAGGACTCTAAAGATGCGTATTTTCGCCTAGTTTATTTCAAAAGCAAAAATGGTTATAGTCGGTTCGATAAATTCTCGTTCGATATACTTTTGTGAGATTAACTTTCCTAGTTTCTATTTGAATAGGATTCGATGTAGTTTTTGATTTTGTTAATAGTGTCAGTTAACTCTGTTTAAAACATAAGACCACTGTGTTGCACTGATTTATCTGGAAAGCTTTAATTCCCAGATGCGCCATTTTTCTCGGTTTATTGGCCCTGCATGCTCAGTGTGTTGCAGTTTCTTGTTTTAGACTTACGCGAACATTTGCAAATTTCTTGTTTGTTTTATTCACACTATGTAGCTTTGCAACCACATACTACTTTGCAGAGTGAATACAGATCATTCCGAATAAATTGTATATCGAATAAACCAGTGGTTCCCAAACCTTTTCGAGCGGTTAGCCAAACCAAAGTAGAGATTTTGTCTTATTACCCTTAATATCGTGCAGTGATGGCTCATAATACGGAACAACATTGTAGATTTGGTTCCCCGTTACCCCCACAAAAATTGCATATTACCCCCGGGGCTAACTTACCCACTTTGGGAACCACTGGGTTCAACCCTATAACCGCGTTTTTGCATAAGTTTCCAGAATCTAAACCAAAACCATTCATGCGTGACAAACATAGTAATTGCATAAACTGTATATTCCAATAGAAATGTTGTTTTTATTTGAAGACTTAAACACTTAATCCCCGCCGCATGGTGTGAGTAGAAGACATGGTTGCAAGATTAAGCGGCTGAGTGTCGCCATTGGGATGGCCAGAAAGCAAAGTTACTATCTTTCTTTCGCCGAGAAATTGACATCGACATCGTGTGGTGGTCTGCAGCTGCCACGCCGCATTTGAAAACTTATTCTTGCATTCAACAATAGTGTGGCTCAAGTGCAGTTGAATCGTCATAAATATACATTGTCGCATCACAGAAGAACACGGCAGGAGTGCTGTAGAAAATTAGCATCATGCATGCGTATATTGTAGAACGCTCGTCACAGATGTTATTGTTAAAGAGACTTGATATGCTGGCTAAACAGTCCCCTGGTTGTGCCCCTGAATGTTTGTATGCAGGCTCGAATCCGGTTCGGCCTGCAAAATTTCAAGAAACTTAACCCTGACTTCCATATCTGCCGGAACTAAAGCAAATAACTTGTAGCGGTGTAAAACTAGCACTGGCGTAACGCACGGAAGGAACATGTCCCCGTTCAGAAACTTTCCATGTTGTAGAGCATGTAAGGGTTCAGGCCCCTCTTGAAATTTCTTGACGCCCCCGTGGGGTCGCGACCCTCGGTTAGGAACCACTGGTGTAGATGGAGTTTGTCAAAGTCAAACATATGCAAGTTTTTCAGAGGGCATGTGTAACATTCGCATTTCATGGCGTTTAATCACATAAAAAAATCCACACATTTTTCAAACACGGTGAAGGACTCTATGCTTTACGTCAGGGATGCTTTACGTCAGGGATGCTTTACGTCAGGGATGGCCAACAGGTCGATCGTCGAGTCGCAGCTGGTCGATCGCCCCTGGTTTTGCATTGAATTGACAAAATACCTGAAAATAACATTTTTCAATCAATATTCCTTTTTATTGCATTTTATGACATTTTCTACTTGTGACTTCATTACGCACAGGTCGATCGTGAGTTATCAAGAAATTTTCTAGTCGATCCCACACGAAAACAAGTTGGCCACCCCTGCTTTACGTTGTCAGCTGCATATGTCAACCAGTCGCTCAAGAGTGGAATAAGATCCATGTCTTATATGCGCGCAAGTTTTGTGGACCAACTTAGGGAGTCGTCTCAAAGCAAAGTCCCTACTTGGCTTCGATTAAACGTGTGTTGGTATAAATCAGCAGGTTTGTAAATATTAAAATGCAATCATAATGGCGACCACGATGACTTCTTGCTCAACTGCAATATTGGCTGCAAAAGGCATACTGCAGATCTAGCGCTTATAGCATCGAGATTTTCAAAAGCGCTTTTGCAAGAAAGTTTTACTACCAGCAAATGGTGACTTTGATCCAAAGTAGAAGCTTGGAAACAAACTTTTAAAACTTGTAAATTCAATGAAGATAGACGTATATTTGCGATCTTAAATCTGAACATAAATATTCAGGAAAAAAGCACCAGGAAGATGCATTTTCATTGATGAAGCTTCATGAACAAGGGGCAATAAATATTCAAATGTTGAGACACAGTTGTTGTTTGCGTCCCTCCCTATCAAACTTTCTTACTACGCGCCTGGTTAGCTGTGCATGAAAACTTAAGCGGAGATGCTTCGTGTTACTGCGTTTTGATGATTGCTTCATATATTGTACACAGCGTTAGATGCTCGTTTATTTTGCGCTTAGATACTTCATAAAACCTGGAAAATGGTTGACGAATATCAGCAGAAGTGTATTTATATGTTTAGCAACGCACTAGAGTCCTGCGCGGGGCGGGTTGACCAGCGCGGGTTGCGGGCACCCGCATTTGCGGGGCTAGTACGGGTTAAATTTGCTGCGGGGCGGGCGCGGGTTGAGAGATTCTTTGTGGGGGTAACTGAGTGTTGAGCCAAACCACATGAACTTAATCAGCTCAAAAATCGCAAAACACGTGGATGTATAGTAGCCTACTAGAGTTGTTTGCCAGCATTGCGCTTAGGACAGTAGGCCTGCATCGATTATTACATTATGATGTAACAACCCATTGTTGCAAAACATCAGCTCGCGAGAATGTGGTGGGCAAGTGAACATTTTCCAATGCTACCGTCGTACTAGGTGAGGAATAATTCAGTCTAGCAGCACTTCTAAATGGATAAGACAACGCTTAACGCACAGCTAGTCACAACTGAACTGAAATGTGTTTTTTATCACCTCAAGTGTTTGACTGCGAAAAATCAGATCTGTGGAAAAGTTTTGGTTTGGTTCAGTGGCGTACGCAGAAAATTTTAATGGGGGGGGTTTCATTCAGTGGCATAGGGTAGTCATTTGTGCTTGGTGTGCGCTGTTTGTGACGTCACAATTTGACGTCATAGTCCTGTTTCCAAACCAACGTTTTAGCGAAGTTCGTTGACATAACATGCACGTTTTTCTAA
>JGI24158J21664_10001768_pt1 | contig 25039 bp, 14 predicted proteins | sample Ectturendosymbi3_FD_21664 | JGI IMG/M metagenome (IMG submission 21664) | reverse complement strand
TCACCGAAAATAGTCGACTTCAAACATGATCCATTGGTGAATATTGAATAGAGTGCTCGTGGGTAAACTTCAGCATAATTTGAAAGAAACTTGACCTTATCCATTAAACTTTTCCTCACTGAACTTTTGCTTCAATGGGTCAGATTGAATTAAAATCCATGGGGGGCTTCGCTTTTATCTGCGAATTTATTAATGGAGTAGTTTCAATGGTGTTTGGTTTCATGTAAAATTTCTTGATTTGTACAATCAGGATTTGTTGTTTGGAGGGAGCAGTTGCGTATCATTTTGGTAAGCTAATAAAGAGTTTATATATCCATGTTGGATTTTGGATGAGAATCGCATGTTGATGTGAAGGTAGCCCAAAACGCCACAATTAGTGCCGAACACTGGTCTTTTCATCCAACAAAGCGACCTGACATTTTGAGTTACCGAAACAAAGCTGCTGCAAATTGCTGAAGCAAGGTAAGCCGAAATAAGGCTGTTGGAAGCAACTCACCACTTTTTCTTTGTTGGCGAGCTCGCAAAATGCAGTAACGCAACATGTTATTTATGTCAAGCCACACTAGAGTGGCTGATCATCAGTTACGCAAGAGCCAACAGTCCGTGCACAAAACAGAAATGCAGTCAGCACGCTATGGATACGTTGGCACTCGGACGAAAGTGTCGAGTAAGAAATGAGTCAAGATTAAAAAAGTTTTCTCGTGCGAAACGCTTTCTACGGTGCAATATGCGAATATGCGTTGAATGAGGAAAAAGCAATATCTACTATAAATTTTATCCATTCGTTTTGTGCAAAGGGGCAATATTGCTTTTACATCAACTTTAGGTGTAATTTTAAAGTGGTTGAAACACTTTAAGGAGTAACTGTGTTTAAACTGAAGTCCTACAACGGATCCAAGTCTGGTTTGTAGAAAACCTATCTTAGCAATTGCTGACCGGACATCTTTTGCTGGAACCTGTTTTGAGTCACTGCAGTTCTGTCTTACCTAGGGAAGAGGCTAACAGTACAGCCAACATGAAAAGCAGAAAGTTCTACGTCAAATAGAAACTGCAACCAGAAAAGATTTTGTTATTCAGCAAGCGTAAACACTTCCAGATCTGAGCAAATTGTATTATCTTTAAAAGAAAGAAAACTACGTGGAAAACGTCTTGAGATTTTTTCGACGTCTGCCCTATGCAGTGTTTCTGATGAGCAAACACTTTTCAGACATCACGTTTATTATAGATTGATGAAGTGTTTTCCAGGTTGGTGCATGTGATTTGAAACGCTTGAGTCAGTCAATGTCTTACCTAAGATATGTGGAGAAAGGGCGGTTTCAAAACTGTTGAAAATGTATAATGATCGTTGATTTTCCTCTATTATCATACCATCAAGAAATTCATATTATCTTCAAACATTTCAACTACGAAACGCAGGTGGTGATTTCAGGTTCTGAACTAAACTTCGTCAGAAAAGTGCGCTTTACCGCAATGCACTATGTGAAGTTACGAGCTTACAAATTGCTTACATTGTAGTAAAAACGTGAATCTTTTCTGCTTCTCCATTTATAATTGAGCTTAAAAACGAAAAAAATAAAGAGCTGAGATAAAAAGAATTTCACAGTAATTTGTTGCAGACAACGAATTTTGTGATAGAAGGCTGCGAAATCACAAATGCATTGCTGAGTCACTTTAGTTACCTATGCAGGGGTAAGAACAGAAACAGAGACCAACGGAGTCGCAACTATAAGGGCCAGGCTGAGTCTGCCCTCCAACAACAACAAAATTTTCCATTGTTTCTCGATTCTCACAAACCTGTCTGGCCTTGTGGCAGACGATTTTTTTGGAATGGCAGAGTGCAAATATTAGTTTTGTGCTGTTCGTTCGGACAACACATGCCGGCCTCAACAAATTTTTGCTACCGGCACGCCCCTCCATCAGACAGGTCTCGAGACCAAGTGCCGTTCATTCCCCAGCACATTACTTCAGGTATAGTCTACGCCATTCCTGGCCTTTCCCCAGCACATTACTTCAGGTGTAGTCTAAGCTATACCTGGCTTTAGCCCCATTGCTCTGGTAAGCATTCCTACTGCCGTCTGTACATATGAAACGCAGGATGCATATGTGAACACGTGTGTAGCAAGAACGGCAGTGTTTTCATTGCGACAGCGATGGCGCAAAAAACGCCTACATTTGTTGGAAAACATGCACCTGAAACCCTTAATTTTAAATGCATATTTCAACGCGAGAACGTTTCCATTTGGCACCATGAAAAAGAAAATGCAACCAAGCGTATCTAACGTGAACGTTTGGAACTAATAGGCAATGATATAGTCAAGATCTCAGCCACTAAGGTTAAGAGATTTTTCAAACTTCAAATTCGCCATGTAGTGACAAAACGCTGTAGCGAGGTTGAGTTCCATTTTCGAAAATGAGGCCGGTGCTGGTCACAACACAAGCATTTGCGCTGGATCTCGGAGCTTCAATTTATTGAAGTTTGTCAATTTATGTTATGCCAACTTCATTCTTTTCAATAGCCATCGTCACCTCATTATTTCTGTGAAGATATACAGGAGATTAATTAAAACTAACATGTAGAGTGTCACAGCGGGTTTTATCGTTGACTAAGCAGACAGTAATTTAGACGTAGTATTAACAACGTTTCCTGCATGATATTCTTTGCATGTTAACGGAGCAGCATTTTCTCAAATAGGTTTGTCGAACAACAACCGTTCGTGTTATGCTATGCAGGCAAGCATGCAACAAGATGTCAAACATACAGTACGTCCTATTCGCAATTCGAGCTAGGAATTTCTGCACACGTGTTCTATGGCGCGAGGCACAAAAATTAAAATGACTGCAGGTTGGAATATGCAGTCATCAACCAGAGCAACCAGAGTTGAAGTTGTCGGTGATGAGTTTTTGTGTTGATAGCTTGTTTATTTTATGTTATTCACGCATTTTTGCGACTAAAATCACGAAATAACACAAATTCAACAGGAGAAATAAAAAGAACACCAAAGAGAAGAATTTAATTGCATGCTGATGAGAATACAAAACATCAAAACTTCAGGTTTAGCAAATTGCTGTGAAGTAACATATTTTATTACAAAGGTTTGGCGAAAAAACATCTGGGTCCAACTACACAGCCAAGCCTGTTATTAGCACTAATCAATGCAAAATTGAAGGCGTTTCACCTGTAATAACAGAAACTAACAAAATGCATCGAATCAACGTCAGAAAAAATAAAAACAGCAACAAAAACAGAGGGAAAGCAAGGGTATGAAAATGGAAAGGGGTAAGCAACTGGAAAGGCAAAAGATACAGGGAAAACAAGGCCACTAAAACCAAGATTTCAGAAAAGTGAAAAAATTGTGCAATGATTTATGAGTATTTTGTGGTGTGTTTGATTTGATTTTGCTTTGTAGCATTCTGCAATGTTCTGATTGATAAAAGTGCATGCAGGCAAATGAAAGCGAATTACGCGCAGATTCAACTGTTTCTTTTGATCTTTGCACCGTACTGTATTTGGATCGCGTGCGTCGCATGATTGTTAAGGCTGTTTAACATGCAGAACGAAACGCTGTGACATGCATTTATCAAACGAATTTGCGATGTTCGGTTGCAAAGCAATAAACGCGCATTTCCAGCAAGCACAAGCGCGCCAGTGAGCAACGTTCACGCAAAAAACAAATCTCGGGCGTTTTCGCAAAATTGCAGATTCGCAGCAACGCCACATGGGACCTTCACTAGAATGTATCACGTAAAAAAAGGATAAATTGGGTACAGCTCATTCGCAGAGCAAAGGGCACACACCTATGTTAATTGTGGTGGGACTGAACTTAAAACAACCTGCTTGCTGTAGCAAACACAGAAGACCATCGGGTTCAAATCCGTTTGCGGTGAAGTAATATGAAAGTGCACGAATGAATCGAATATCATTTTGCTGTGGCAAGAAACAAACCCAAGAGGTATTTAAATTTATCTGCACAAGGATTAGGAATAGGAACTTTGGCTCAAATTCATCAACTGCTTTTGTATTTTATTATGCTGTGAAAAGTTTGAAATTCCTTTAACGCCATTTAGTATGTAAGTTTTAATTTCAGGTCATTGTGCTATGTTTGTCTTTATCCAAAAAGTCCAAACGCTTTTTTCGATTTGTTGTTTCAGTGCATTTAGTGGTATTATTTGTAAAAATTATGCTCTTTCTTTTCTTAACTGCATCTGCCCACAAATGGTTGAGAGTCCCTGAGGAGATATCAGCGTTTTCTTTAAAATTTGTGACTTGTAGCGACTCTGTGGGCGTTCGAACATGGGCGTTGGTTTTAAGTTTGAAATATATGTGTTGCAAGAATTCTACGGGCCTTGGAACATCGATGTTACTCCAAACCCACTACTTTAAGGGGGACCTGAGATACAAGGGTATTTCGACGGCTTTTCTGCAGTTTCATTTGTTCGTTATAAAGCATCTAATCTCCATCGTTGTTTTGCATTCTGACTATCATAACAGGTTTATTTTAATGTCAACCTTATTACATCAGCACACGTGTCAATCCGACGTTCGCCGATGACCATACACCCAAACACAGTATTTCAATAACAAATTATATGTGTTTTCTATGAGGAAGATCTGGTCGCTTGCCTGAGTGGGTTTGACGAGATGTCAAAATATCTGCGACGACATCGCAACAAGCGTAGATGCATTTTGGATGGCGTCACACATTTAACCATGAGGCAGGTTCTCGTCCTAGATCATACCCTCACAATAAAGTTTTTTCCTTCTCCCATACTTGGCAATATGCATATTTTGTAGTTGTTTGTCTATGCTTACAGGTTGCAGTCCAGTTTCTTTATGCATAGGTTTACGTTATAGTTTTGTTAAGGTTGCAAAACGTAGTCTTAAGAACTTTTCAATAACGTGGATAATGAATGATTCAAGTGAACAAAAGCCTCTTTTAAGCAAATCTCAAAACAGTGATGATAATGATGGTGTGACTGCAGCCACTCACTCGGAAAGCTTTTGTGGAGATTTCAGAAACCCATCAAGCAGATGCCATCGCTTTATAACTTTGGTCATCATGTGCTTTCTTAGTTTTGGTAAGTTACGTTCAACAAATTCACGCAAGAAGCAAAAAGTCAAATATAGTTTGGTATTTCATTATGATTGACAAATTTTGTTTAAACCCTATTTTGATTTTGATAATTCAAACAGAGATTTCAGAAAGAATGTTTTTAAAATTTTGAAGGTTTGCCATATTGACCGCATCTAATATTCGTTTTCCAAGCGGTTGCAATGGAAGTATCTGATGTTCACTTCAGAGAGCCACTCTGTTAATTTTCAAAGCAGTTAAGTACTTAAGCGCCACTGGAACATGCTTTTACAAGACGTTTTTGCTGATCTTAATTGTGTTTGGTTGATGGCGGACAAGATTGGGAAAAATGCGTACCTTATTTAAAAAAAATTCTGAACTGCGTTACTTAGAAACTGTTTTCAATCAGTTTTAAGAGGGTCGCACATTTCAAATTCTGCCAAGATATAACACACCAACTTAACTTACAAGATCATAAGGAATTTTTATGTTTTCGTCAAAACAAAAATTGAAAATTTTGTGAATTTATTTGAGACACCCTAACATTCACAGGCAAATCAGTTTTCACATTTCAACACACAATAAAAATTTAAAACAGTGAATATTATGATTTTGTTTTTCTGTGTTTTCATGTGCCATTGTAAACTTTATTTGCTCTTTTATAATGACATAGAAAAAAGAATATTAATTCCAACTACCTGAAGTATTGCAAAAGATTGAGGCGCAGCAAAATATTCATTCATGTTACATACAGAAAGGTTATGTTCTGAAAACAAGCTAAAACAAGCAGAAGGCATGCAGTTCTATATGTAACGCAAAACGCAATGTCCTTTGGGAATAAAGCTTTTCACAACAGTGCTTGATTCAATCCACAACACTTTACCATGTGAAGCTCTGTATTCGGCCCACAGAGTTGAACTTTACAGTCACGAGATTTGATGGTGAATTGGCAATCAGTTAGCTTGTGCCAACAACTCAATACTACAACGCTGTTTTAAAATTTTCAGACTGCTGTAAAAATGTAACTCTTTTATTAATAAACGTTTTTGGTCTTTTCTCTAATGTTCGTCTTGAACCGTCAACACGAATCAGACGTCCAGGTTTGCAAAGTGGCCGGGAATCCTATTCTCCTCTAACTGTAGCATTAGTTGTGCTTTTTTTAGTCAAATAATCCTTTTTTTCATAACAAAGTTAGTTTAGATCACGATCTCACGTTAGAAGCGAAGAAAGTTATGACATATGTCGTGCTTTTCAGCCTTTGAACATAGCGATACTATATATGGCTATATCATCCGATTCGATGGATGTGCTCCATTGCGTTTTGTGTTACAATGACATTGGCATGGCATATTGAGTTTAAATTAGATTGCTTTTCGTTGGTCAGAAATAGCAATAGTTTTAAGCTTGCTTGACTGATTCAGCAATGTACATTTTAAGGATTCTGCAACGAAAGAAATAATAAGGACAGTAGAGAAACATTTTTATTGTTTTTCCGACATTTCGTCTGAGACGAGGGTCACTGTTTTATTAAACCTGTTGTTTGTCTGGTTGTGAAAAAACTGCATGCCACATTTCATTTTGTTTATTCTTAGCCTGCAATAAAAATGAAAAGGCTTACACTTGTTATTTAGTTTATTTATTACAATTTTGTTACAGAGCTTTTTTGTGGAAAATTAGTAACAAACCCGTGCCTGCGTACATCGTTTATAGGAAAGGACCCGTTTGCTTCAATACTCAGTTTTGCAGTGATACTGAATGTTGTCTTTCAAGGTTCATTGGCAACTACATGGCGTCGCTTGAACTGCAACGTTTTGATTATAGTACCTGAGTAGTCATAATAACGTAACGAAAGATTTTTTTCCAGATCCCGTTTGACACAGTACTTGGGTTACTTCAAATGATAACAATCTAAAATGGCCACAATGAGTTATAGGATATGTAGCTTTTGAATGAACATATCTCAGTAATGTGTTGCTAAGCAAGGTCGTTTGGGAAAAAACATCACAAACCTGTCCATAAAGGTATGGGCGGGACCGTAGTCTCTGTTGGCTTTTGCGTTAGGCCCCTCAAAACGAATTTACGCTTCCTAACAAAAAGCAGGTTTTTTGGTTGTACTCCAAAGCAATACATAAAATTGATCCGCTCTTTGGAGAGAGTCATTAAATACATTACTTTTCAGTTTCAATCCGCATCCCACAGCTAGGTCCCGAAGTAGAATTTATAATTCAGTGCGAAACCATCAGCCATAAACTTTAATATTGATAACAACCAAGGGATAATGTGCTGCCACATTCCAATGGGTCACCCTTTGACTGTCTTGGAACACTGGTTGTTACGTCGATAAACAGTGTGATTTGACTTTGAGTTTGAGAATAGTGTAGTCGACAAGCATTGTTATTTGACTTTGAGCTTGAGAGAATAGTGGATGCGGGCCGTAGTTAGGCCACCCCTGGCCTAACCACTTACAGCCAGAAGTCACAGTAGTCATTAGGTACTACTACTTTCGCCAGTCAGTCAGCTGTGATGTTTTAGGCACGCGTGGGCACTGTACTATGCAGCACTGCCAAGTCAAATGCACATAACCGGGTTGATCCACGGCCCACAGGTGCATGTGTCAAGCTCTGCGTGTTAGACAACGCGCTTTTAGAGATTGCCAATATCCAACGCCGGATTAACCAATTGGCTACTGAGGCTATAGCCTTTGGCCCTGGAAAAATTCGGCCCTCGATTTTAATTTTATTGCAAGTAACTACCGATTTGTCTCCTGAAATACATCAAATTTGACGAAATATCTGTGCAGCCTTGGGCCTATAGTATCCTTAATCAGTTCTTTGCAATACTTTTCAAAATCCGTAATGCTTGCATGGAAATCTGGCCCTTTCTGCGGGCCAAAAAACGTCAGCTCCCGCGCCACTTTTGCTCTTCGGGCCATGGGTTGCACACCCCTGTTTTAGGGTAGTGGTAAAACTTGTATCGTTTCCCTTATCTGAATACTGCTGCTCGAGAATTCCTGGATATGACAGCGACATCGGCTTCGTCAGAACGAGTTTTCAGTGTTGCACCCACAATGCTGCGTCGCCCTGAGCCAAAGAGAGAGTCGAACCAACGTCCCTTGGCATAACAGCAATAGAGATTCATCTCGACTAGGTTCATTCCACTTTGGGTGTCATGATTTCAACATGACATGTGGCGTAATCTCCACGCCACATTAGCCGTGCAGGCAAATTGTACATTGCGAAACGCACCAATCTTGGCGTATGAGTCTTAAGCATTCTCATGCTTATGAGAATGAATCAACATTTGGGCATGAATTGAACTTGGATTAAAGCTGTTTTAACTTGAGCAAATATAATTGTAATTCGAATTTTAGTTCAATTTATGGTTTTCGTAAATGCGCTAATTTTAATTCTGATATAATTTTTGGCATCTGATTTAGCTCTAATTTTAATTCTAATCTAATTTAGAAAACCTACAAAAATTCTAGTTGTCCACGTCTGCTTAAATGTACCCCTTCAGGTAGGCAAATGTACCCCTAGGGAAACATGTACGCAAGTTGGGAACTCCTGAGCTACAGCATATCAGATGTTTCGCTATCCAGCAGAAATAATGCATATAGAAGATACAACGTGACAATTGAGGCACAAAAGCAGAAAGAATGTTATCCTCTGAACCTCTCGTCCTGATACGATAGCGATAGATCATAGCTTGAGAGTTGAATTAGTGAAAGCAGGACCAGCAAAGTAATAAAACATTGGTCTTTTTTGGTAGCACCACCAGTTGGTGATAGCACGAAGAAATTGCGAAGATGTCTTTCTAAATAAATGGTTCTACAAAACATTTATGAATGGGGATCGAATTTTGAGATCTTGCTTATTATATTCAAAAGTGTGGGCTATATTGTTTTTGCTGTAAGTTGTTTCGATTGGGTAATGATCATTCTTCATTTGTTGCAAAAACTTCGATGACATTTTTAATTTGTTTGGCTTGGGACTGGCGTAGCCTACTGCATTTCTTTTCTACTGACAAAATCACAAAAAAAATTTCTTTTCTGCAAAACGATTAGGACTACAGTTGTTGTGGTCAAGTACATCGGTCAACTGCCCCAATGTGGATTAAGTATTGTTGGTGATTTGCCTCCTAGACACACTTGATATTTTATTTTCCCGTCGCTAATTTCTTTTTTGTTTCCATTACCTGTCATTCATTTTAAAAACTTTTTTTGACTGTTAATCGTCTTTGGAGTTGAGTAATGGTGACTTTGGCCATACCAACTCCCGCCTACCACAAATCTTGTGCTTGTTCCAAAATACTAATTGTTCAATACGTACTACAAAATCTTTTTTTGCGTTCATGTTTCTCAATTTGTTTTTTGCCTTATCGCCTTTTTTACTATGGAAACAGTCCGACTTACAATTTTCCGTTTATGATAGTTGTTACGTGTCCGAATACGTTGCTGATATCATCATGTTGAAGATATTACCAGTTAGAGCTGTGCGTTGGGCCACGCGGCATGGTGTTCGGGGAGGTTAAGCAGTCGACAATTTACGCTAAATTAGGTTAAGGTTCATGCAGAATAGTCTTCAAAAAACAAAAGATCACACCATGGATGACTGAGCACGATGACGTCATAAATATAACACCACTGCCTGCATCAGGGGGCGGCGTTTTGGGCGAGGGGCGACAGATTGTGCTCCTACGCCACTGATTCGATGTGCAGTTCTCTCGAAGGTAGTCACAGTATTTTTGGCTCAGTGAGGCATTTCAGTTGGATGTACCTGGTTTAAACTAATATTTGAGGTAAAAAGATTCGTAATGAGTTAGTGTTTGAGAAGATTATAGTAGTTCGCAAAAAAGACTACGATACGAGAAACGTTTAGCTCCATCATGAACATTACAGAAAAACTCATTCGTTCGGATGTCTTTGTTATCATAGACGCGAGTCTTACATCGTATTTATTAATCATATTTTTTCATTTATTACGAAATCAAAGATAACGTAGCTTCTCAATTTGGCAGCAGGTTCTCCGAAATGAACTCTTTTTTGGTTGATGCACCATATCCAGCCTCCTTTCTTGCTCTGAGGGCTTCTCGAGACAAACAGTTTGGCGCTTTGATAGAAAAAAGAGGGTTAGCTTTAAATTTGATGCAAATGAATTGCATCACAAAATAAAGCTTGCTAAAAGCAGTGTGCAAAGTCAAAACTCTGCAATGGAATTGTAAGTAGTTTTGCAGAGAGTTGTAAATAGTTTTAGTAGTTTTGCAGAGAGGATTTTGTTTTGCTCTAAGTAGTTTTGCATTGTAAGTAGTTTTGCAGGAAGGATTTCGCTTTGCTGTGAACTTTCGAGGAACACTGCTTTCATGGTCTGCTTTCAAACTTTGTGATGATTTGGACTTGCACATATCCACTTTAAAAAATATGTCTCCTTAAATGCGACGCAGTCGAATCCACCAGTTACGTATTATACGAGGAGGTCAATTTCACGTAGGTCTGAAGATGCATCTTCAGGCCTTACTCAAAGTTGAATATTTTAATTTGGTGCATAAGAAAGAAAGGGTGTTCACGGTTCATCACAAAATGTGCTTGTGAGCACGGTACTGAAAACTATTTGTTAAGATAATCGAAATAGTAATAATTCACGGGACAAATTCATTACCGAAAACATAAATGAGGTGGATTGGATGAGGAGTAGTCCAAAAGAGCAGTTTTTCATGAAAAACTGTGATGAGACATTGAATGAAGGTTGCTTCTCATAACAAATCGTACTGGCAGCAAAGGAAGTGTTGCCTGCCGATTATGTGAATTAAGACAAGGATAGATTATGATTTTTTTGCAGGAAACGGTCAGTGAACCTCCAAATTGTGTAATATTTATTGGGATGCAAAGCTATCGCACAAAGTGTGTGTATTTCAGCACCTCATTCACTGATTTACATACCCGTTTTTCTTTGAGGAGAGCCGAAGGGGCAGCAGTGAAAGGAAGACTCCAAATGCCACATGATTTTCAGCAGTTTGTTTGTGATAGTAGTTCTACAGGCTCCACATTAAGACGTTTATAAGCAAAGTTGGAGATGTAAACATGCAATCTGTTCCTTGGTGGAGCGCAGGGACGCAGATTGTAGCCAGTAGGATTTGTCTCGCCAATCTGTCCTGAGACATTCCGGTTATATGGCCGAATCAACATAGCTGATGTCTCTCTATTTGGAGTAGGAGTTGCTTAACGAATTCCACACCTGCGCACTTTGTGGCGAAGTGTCACACTGTGCGCTTTTCGCAAAAATCAGATCTGTGCTGCTTACACAGCAGTTAGGTAATACAGTTAGTTATTAATAACTTCATTTTATAATTTTCTTCGTTCAGGTAACAACTTTTGTTATGACAACCCAGCTGCTCTTCACGACCAAATAAGAAATGACACGAGCATCAATGAAGCTACATTCATGCAATTGTATTCCTGGTATGTTCACGCGAAAGTCTACTGCTGTGAGTTATACGTTGGTTTGTTCGTACATGACGATTTGCATGGTAAATATCATTTGGCTGATATAACAACAAAACAACAACAACAACAACAAGTTAAAAGCACTGCGTTTTCTCTATACTTTCAAGGAATCAGATGAACGCGCTCTGCTTTCATCTTTTTGCGATGATTCAAACTTTCACATATCTGTATTAAAATATGTAGTCTCCACGATAAGGGTAAGCAAGGAATCCATCAGAATATTTTCAATAGGAAATCGATTTCAGCTGGAATTACACATCCTCAGTCCTTATTCAAATATAGTACAAATAAATTATACATTTAAATAAATTATATTTCAGAAAGGACTGAGGATGCGTAGTTTTCGTGAAATCGATTTCCTATTAAACTCTGCTGATCGGAGAGTAGTTACTCAACTGCTAAAGATGATGAAGTCAGAATCAAGGAGTAGTAGTTGTAGATGCAAAAAAGTCGCGAAGAATTAATCGTGAACAATTAAAGAATTAAATAAACTGCTGTGAAAGGATTCAGCACTTGTTGTACTGTAGCTTCTCGTCTAAATTGTAACTTTTGAACGAAACAGTCAGCTGCGTGTGGAAAATTCTGGAACTAATGAGCTTGTTCAGAAAGCACTTTTTACTGATGTGATCATTGATCAATCCAGAGTTGTAAATAGGCCTCATTTTGAAGCCCGAACCCGGCCTGAGACAGAAACTTATTTTTGAAGCCTGATGCAGGCGCAAAAGCCAAATTTACCGAGTGACTCAAGATATGCGCAATTGCGGGTATTGGTGGCGTGGGAATGTAAACATTATTAAATAATTTACAATTAACGACTTGTTATTGAAGATTTAATTAACCTGATTGCTTCAACATTAATTGGCGACAAAACAGTCATAAATTATTGCAGTAGATCAGGGGTGGTCAACAAGTCGATTGCGATCGACCAGTCGATCGCCGAATGTCGGCTGGTCGATCGAGCCTGATTTTGCATTGAATCGACAAGATACCTGAAAAGAACATTTTTCAATCAATGCCACAGAATGTACATAAAAACTATCCATCAATTGGTTGGTCACGTATATTCTTTGGTGCATCTTGCGATGGCTGAACATAGGCAAGCAAAGCAGATCCGCGAAGGTGTTATAATATGTTTTCCTATTGTTACGTGACAATTATGATTTAGGCGTAACAGACACTTTGCCTTCTACAGTATCTGTGAATCACTTACTTTGGCGATGGTACTCTGTATTTGCACGTGTGATACTCAACTTTGGCATTTTGTACTTGTGACTTTATTACCGACCGGTCGATCGCGAGTTAGCAATAAATTTCCTAGTTGATCCCAGTCAAAGACAAGTTGGCCACCCCTGCAGTAGATTAATGTAGCCGTCATTTTTAGGGGGTGTAAAGCACAATAACCACGCACGCAAAACCCTCATTCCGCATTTTAATGTCCAGCTTTTCCGAGTTATATATCTATAAAGCTTTATATTCTACTTGAAACGCTAAATTAGCGGCTGTTGCTTTTTATTTTCATCCGGGAAAGACTTGCAGTTGTTGGTATTGAATTTTATGTGGGAAGATCCTGTCGTTTTACAATCGTATTTCAGCACTGATTTACAAACCTTGCAAAGGTTTTAGACTGTGCATCTAGACTGTACTAGTTCTAAATAGTGCATCTGTCGCATCCGTATTTGCCAAATTAGAGCACCGAGCGACAACGTGCATACTTTTCCGAAACTCGGTATGTCCAGGTGTATATAAGAAACTTAATCTGTTAGGGTTTCGTTGCATCACAAATGTAGCTAAACAAGCACAAACTTAGGTTGTTAGTCAACGATAAAACTGTGGAATGTAATGTTACTCAATAAAAAAGGAAATATCCAAGGTGTAGGTATAAAAGAAACAATTTACGAGAGCGCTATAAGCATGAAAAACATTTCTGTAAGCCATCATTTTTCAAAACAAGCCAAGAATCGCGTAATTGGTTGATCTTATCGAAGCAACTCTATACCGTGCTAATTTTCCAATCGCTATCGCCTTTACAAAAAGAGTGTGCTGAGACTAATCCGAACTAAGCACGAAAGAACGCAGCTGTGTTTGGAAATAGAATTAGCTGAAGAAAAATCACAATCACATCACTCACGGAAGTCCCCGCACAACAAATGTACGTCATGAAAGAAAAGAATCGTTACTCTGATTGTTATGAAAAGGTTTTGTATGCAGGCCCGACATCGGCCGGAAACATTTTGACAAACTTAACCTCAGCACTAAACTCTATCCGACACGAAAAGCCCGGCACATATTACAACACTGGATCAACTTCCCGCCGCGCTAGTAGCTGTTGTCCTGAGTAGCAACAGAAACCAAACGAAACGTTAAATTTTATTTCAAACGCAACATTCCATTTTTATTAAAAGTGAAAAAGTACGTGATTTGAGAGAATAAGTAAAATATATAATACAAAGAAAACGAAACTAAACACAGATTACAGTTGAAAGGTACAGGTTTTCTGTAAGCCTTCGAGGAATAGGCCGACTAGGCTCTGCTTTCAGGGCTTACGCACATCCATATTTAAGTATTTGTTTCTTCAAAGGAGATGCTCTTCAACCACAGCTACTGAATCAGAGCTACAAAAGCGCCGCCATATATTTCATCTATGCATTCCACTATTGCAGTGGTTCTCAAACTTTAATGAGCAGTGGCCCCCTTCTGTGTTTAACTGGCGAATACTTGATATAACGTGACTCTTGGACTATGCAATACCACGGCAAAGCTGCGTAGCGAAGGGCTCTGGTTGTGGCCCGCAAAGAACCGCTCCGTGGCCACCAAGGGGGACCTAGAACCCCATTGAGAAACACTGCACTATAGTTTCGGCATGGGTCATCGCGGCATTTTTATAGCTGTGATTCAGCAGCTGGGTTTAGTGCTCCTTACTTGTCGTCAGGTGATCTCTCAATTTGTGGATTAATTTGACTTCGTCGCCTTTGAGGGACTAATTACTCATAAACATATCTCTGAATGTTTCGGAAACGCCAGCTCTCTGTTGCTTTTCACTTTGTCCTCAGGTATTTACCCTCATGTGAAACGTTTCATTCAGGTGCTCGTGGCCTAATGTGGTTCTGTGCTTCTTCGGTGGTTTCCTCTTGGACCGAGTATTTGGAATTCGTCTGGGAAGCATAATCTTCAGTCTCATCTGTCTTGTTGGGCAACTGATCTTCGCTTTTGGTATGATCAGTGCGGTGAAATCGCAGAAACGTGTTCAATCTCAGTGTTATGATACCAATGGAAGTGCACGTGTGCACGAACCTTCGGCGTGCTTACTGCATTTTATTTTGTAGTTTGTGACTGCTTTCATAATTATAACTTGATTTTAAAAATTAGGTTTGTTTTTTGCGCTTTTTGGTTTTCAAATGAAAATTTATCAAATTCAATGCGTATCAAGTTGACATTTTCCCATGCTTATTCGGATGCAAAACGCAGTTTCAATCAATAATGCTTCTGTCCAATACTTGGGCTGCATATTCAACTGTTTCAATTTTTAATAAACCTTGCTGATATAATAGGGATCATTCGTTTGGTTTTCTTTGGTTTGCGGATATAAAGCTTGCCGTTGCACTGGTAAGGCTAGTAGGCTTTATTTTCAAGTTTTCTACCCATGTCCTAAACACTGTTAGTAGCGGTTTATGGCTGATAAAACGATACTTTATTTTCTTTTCCAAAATGAACAGCCTTCAAGTGGCAGAGAAGGGATCTTTGCAAGGAGCTCGCAGCGTGTGCTCAGCATTCAAAGTGCTGAGCTGTGAAATTCGCGACCACCTCTGCTCCGAATCGAGAAATTCCAGCTGCGTAGTTTCGGGTCTGTGTCCAGAATGTCCCAGCAAAGATTGCAGAGGCACGTCATTTTAGCTGCACCTACGAGATAGCAGCCTGGAGCTCGTCCAAAACCAGGACTGGAGACAATATCTTGGACTTTGCATACTCCCGTCTTTCTGTAGAGCCAGCAGATCTACCTGAGATTGCTTCTTCTTCGTCTTTTGAACGAGTTGTTACAACCCACTGAGATTTCAAACTCGATCTCGGGGCAGGTGTTGAGCAGCCAATCCATTGTCTCATCATCCATAACCGTCAGGTCGTGCAGTCCATNAGGTTGATGGATTGGACGTAGGAGGACAGCATGGTCAACGGCTTGTTCGTCTGCGCCACCCTCAAAAACCCCAGAANGGGCCATGNCCCATTTGTGTAAACACGAGCGGAAATTTCCGTCACTGGTATGGAGGCAAATGGGGGCGAGANTGGGCACTACGGCATCAGGCNGGAGCTCAGTACTTTGACATTGAATGGGCCAGGGCTGAGGTGGCTGTTTCAAAAGTTGTTGACCAAGCACTCCAGTCCGAGTCAGCAAGCTTATGTCAATTTTTTTGCGAATTGGCTTGAGGTGTTGGCTATACGTGACCGACTAGTCACAAGTTAATCAGAAGTATTTGGGCTCGGAGTAGAAGGGCAATATTTCGTTGTTGTGGTTGATTTTCAGCTCACTCGTAACTTTCTTTTTGTTAAGTGGGAATGCTGCCGACACCGTTTTTGTAGTGCTGAGCTTTAGCTTCCATGTCTGGAAGTATTCACCTACATTTGCCATGTTTTTGCTTAGCAACCTATCTGCTGCCTCCCAATCTGCATCAGCATGCGTGATTGCTAGGTCGCCAACGAATGCATGCTTTCGGGAGGCTATGCTTGGAAGTTTAGAGATGTAGATGTTGAAGAGGAGAGCATCACGACGGACCCCTGTGGGAGGCCGTTCTTGGGGCTTCGTTACCTGCTTCGTTTGCCGTTGCAGGTGGTGAGGGTGAAGTGACGGATGCCAACGGGCTCCATGATCATGCGGATCATGTGACTGTCAGATAGCAATTGTAGCAGCTTCCAGGTGATGCCGCGATGCCATACAGCGTCCTAGGCTGCAGTGAGATCGACAAACACAGTTCCGGCCTTTTTCTTAGCCGAAAAGCATTCATCGATGCCCTGTGTCCATTGAGTGACCTGGTCTACGATCGACCTCCTGTGTCGAAAGTCCGCTTGTTCCTACGAAAGCAATGGGCTAAAGATTAGTTCGACACGAGTGTGAATTAGTTTCTTAGGGATCTTAATGAAGACACACAGCAGGGATAGAAAGCGATAACTCTTTGGCCTCCAATGGCTTTCCCAGTCCAAGGAATAGCAGCTATTAGAGATCTTCTCAAGACCTGTTGATTTTGAGTTGGGCAATGCAGGAAGTGAGGTAATCGGATTACAAATATTTGCGTGTCAACCCGTCGTGGAGTACGAACTCCTAAAAATATAATCGAGACCCGGACATTCTCCTGTTTTTGAAGCTAGAGAGCGGCAGTAAACCCCTGTGGGGTGAAAGGGACATCGATATTGTTTCCCTCAGATTTTGGGTCCTTCCATAGGCTGGAATGCCACTTGTTGATGAATCTGGTGGTCTCGGTGCTTCCTTGCCATGTGTTCCCAATCTTCACATGTTTTTAGGCGATGTAGGGTGCTGTCTTTTGTGTCCCTGAGGAATTCAGTGTTGCAGAGTCAGAAATAAAATATCCGACGTTTCCACAATTTCCGACTCTGACGCCCGACTCCGGCTCCAACATTTNCGAAATTTCCGACTCCCGACTCCGANCTTTCCAAAATTTCNGACTCCCGACTCCATCTCCTTAACAGGAAGGTAATGAAGTTTGGCTGCTAACAATTTTGTAGCAATTAGTAATCAATGGAAATCGTGGTTCACAGCAGGAAATCGCTGTTCCGACAAACGTTTCAAAAGAAATTGTTCCGTTTCAACAGGGATCTCAACTTCGGATTGTGATGTGAAAAGGATCCAATTGGACTTCTGCGTCGGAGTCGGACAAGAAAATCCGATTCCGACTCCTAGTGTTGCTATGAATCCGACTTCAACTCCACCCAAAAACCTCCGACTCCTTACGACTCCGACTCGGTTTCTGACTCTGGGATCTTTCCTGAGATTGCTGTTGACTGTGAGGTATTTCGAGTCTTTGCGGAGCTGATGCGTCCACAAAACACCCAAAGAAAAGGAAGGGAGTAAAATGAACGAATGCATGCATACATAACATTGGTGCTATACAAATGGAGTCCTGAAAAACACACTATTTTAGTCTTCATGTGCGAACGCATTTGTCTTTCCGCATTAATTTCCGCTGTCCGTTTTTCGTGTTGAATAGTGGGAATGTCCTTCTGCTCTTTGCAGGAGCTACGGTTGAAAAGGTGTGGTTGATGATCGTCGGGAGATTTTTGTTCGGCATTGGTGGAGCGTCGCTCGCTGTGGCGCAGAATACTTTCGCTGTGCTTTGGTTCAAGGGAAAGGAGCTCAATTTCGTGTTTGGCCTACAGTTTGGCATGATAACAGTCGTAGGTTTTTGGCGTTTTGAGCACACTTACATTTTTGTTGTTTTAAGAACACATGTGTTTTTCTTATTTTAAGCACACCAACCTGTTCCTTTCAACTTCAGTTCAATTTTAGTTTTGATCTCTTTGATTCATTGTACTGGAAATGTCTTGCTTGTGGTGCTCGCATTCACCATAACGCAGGTTTTTGATTATTTTGCGCTCAGGCAGGCTCTGTAAGCATGAACGTGATGGAACCGGTGTACAACATGGTCAAACAAGGAATCCATTCAGACAGAACACTTCGGAATAACACTTTTCATTGGTAATTTCAGAACGTGCGTGGCAATCTGCAATTTAAACATTTCCCACAACACATACCTCATGTTCATTTTTACCATTTAAAGATGCATGGTTCAAAACTATGATTGTAAAAAGTATATCAATTTTATGCAGCAGTATTCTCCCCAAAACACACCCTGGTATTTTCCATGTAATTACTGTTTTATTGACTTCATTGCGCACTGCTTTCCCAGCCCTGTGATGTGATGTTACCACAACCACCAGTTACTCTTGCGTAGATGCTAATTTACTCACTCAAGAAAATTTTGCAATCTTTTGAAAGTGCTCTACAGCAGCTTGGTTATATGAAAAAACATTAAAATGCAGTGTTTCAGTTGAGGAGTTGATTAATATGAACACGACTTTATATTTCAAATTGTAAGAAGGACAGGTTATATTTGCATGTGTTAACGAAACGAAACGGCAACAGTGTAAATACAGTAAACGAGCCTAGACCATCTAATTGGCACAAGTAGAACATAATTATTGCGAAGTCTTATCCTATCAGTAAAACTTTTTTGAGAGTACTGAATTCGTATTTTTCATCACCTGACCCATACATGCGCAGCTGCATTGACATGCGTCTTCTCTCTTGGATGCGCCTTTGCTCTGGCATATATGGACAAACGTGCTGAGAGGATATTGCATCGAAAGAACGATGTGACTGAAGAGAAAGTGAAGTTCACCGACGTCAAGACCTTCCCGGCTCAACTCTGGCTCATTTTTCTTGTGTGCATTAGTTTTAATGGGTCTGTGAACCCATTTATTGACCTCGGAAAGTAAGTTTTGGTATCGTTTTTAACGATATCTGTGATTAGTGACTTTCGTAAGTGCATTAGCGGTCGTAAGGTTTTAGCATGGTCAAGACGCTTAGACACTGCCGAATGGAAGGGACTGCAATGCCGTCGTGGGCGCCGGAGATACAAGTGATTATGAGCCCCTGGGTTTTCATATTTGATAATTTGCTTTTTAAAGTTTAGCAGGAAAGGTTTTTCGCCTAACTTCGGAGTTTTTGAAAATATTTTTCACACCTGTTGACCCCCTCCTAGAGAAAATACTTGGCTGCTCCCGGGGTTGCCGAGTCGGAGTCGGAATCGTAAGCAGTTGTAGCTTTTTGGGTGGATTCGGAGTCAGAGTCGGATTCCTAACAACACTGGGAGTTAGAGTCGTTGTCGGATTTTTTGTCCAACCCCGACTCCGGGCATCCAATTGGATCACTTTTAACATCACACTCTGAATTGAGAATGCCTGTTGGAATGGCAAAATTTCTTTTGAAACTTTTGTTGAAACAGATTTTTTGCTGTGCAACACGATTTCCATTGATGTTAACAGCTAAATGCCATTCTCCTTATGTTAAGGAGTCGGGAGACGTAGTCGGAAATTTTGGAAAGTCGGAGTTGGAGTCGGATATTTGTTTCCGTCTCCGCATTCCTGGCTGCTCCCCACACCCATGAATTTCGGACATCTGCAGTTTTTAGGAGAGAGGAGCATAATTACTTTTCAGCCGTGTTTATCTCCATCTATAACAAGGTTCGAAATGGTTTTGCCGGGCACGACCCAATTTTTACATAAAATCAGTCCAATTGAAATCGCAGAATGTGTTCTTATACAAGGTGGAAAAGATTTCTCCGCTCAGGCGTACCCTGCATCTTGACCCGGAGCGAAAGTATTTGCCACACCTTTCTTTGGGACTCTTTGGATGACTTGAATGTGCTATCTATTGATTTGATGGGAACATGGAAGCCTGAGCGTGGATAGGATTTTCTTATGAATTTTTTCAAAGTGGTCTTTTTGCGTCGTAGATATTCTATGACGCACAAAGCTTCAGCGCATATGGCTTCATCCGCATATCATACCTGAAATATTTAGCTCTTCCGACGTGCAATCACGTGGGTACCTCAGAAGTGACGTGCAGTTTTCCGTTTTGGTATATAAAGCTTATTCGAAACATCCTCAACGGCTACAAGAAGCTTATAGCTAGCCACAGATGGTGGATAGGTTGATAGATATTAATACACAGCGGCCAGTAAAACACTTACTCAACAACAGTTCTATTTTTAAATAATTAATCAGTCAAGCTTTGTGCGTTTGCTTTTTTCCATCGTACGTCACGTTTCCAGGTCTTGACATTATGATAACATGTCATATCATGCTACAATTGGATTTACTGAAAAGGTTCCCACAGAACTTCGACTCGGTATATCCAGTGGCGGCTCGTGGTGAAAATAGGCGGGAGGCTGCGAAATTTCATCTCTGGTTCAACGTACAGGATTGTCGCCCTGCCCCTAGCTGTTTATTATGGCGTTTCCAGTCACTCCAGTAGTCCTAGACTTATCAAACTGGTAATTTTCAGGTGTCCTTATTGATACATAGAAAACATTCACTTAATGAAACCGAAATGAAACCCTAAACACGAACACAAAAAAATTAACCCACCCGGTCCCATCAAAAGTATGACGCATAACCACTGCCACCAAAGCTGTAAAGGCGAGAGTCGAAACCAGGACCACTCGCAGACTAAGGTTGGAATATACCGCTCGACTACTAAGATGGTATTGTTAAGAAGACAAAGCTTAGCATTTTATTCAAACCGTGTTATGGCAGCAGATATAGGCTACCGCCATTTTCTTTGAGCGGATAATTTAATCATGATCTTTCAAATGAAGTTTAAATTTTCTAAAAAATTCAAACAGTTTATGATTTTACACAAAATTTGTTTTTTGTAACTGGGATTGTTATGCTTTTCCAGTAAAAGCTTGTTATCCTGAATAAATTGCAGCTGCAATGTTCACCTTACCAAAAAATTAAGGGTTTACGTGAATGTTAAAAGGTTTGCCAGACTTCTCATACTTCAAAATTTTCACATTTCAGTGTTTTAAATCAGTCACACCTTTTGTTGTTCAAGAATGATATCCACCAACTACTGCCGCGCATCTTCAAACACCAACCCTGGACAGCTCATCAGCTTAGCCTACTGGTCCAGATAAACGAAAGGCTGTATTTTCGCAGCCCGAGATTGGCGACTAGATATGAATCCAATGCCGGCAATATCGCCAAAGTACTAGTAAAAGCATTGTTAAACTTAATTATAAAATTCAATATCCAACAAAATCATGTGGTGAAAAACAGTCAAGATCATATTTCCTCCGTTTTTTCTTTTAAAATTCATCGTCAAAATAACAAAAACGCTTTGCGATAGGCAGATATACCACCATGTTTCTTGTAGCTAATTGTTTGGTTTCTTTCCTATAGGGCTGTGCCGAAGACAGCCCCGAAACCGCCAATTCATCGGCAAGTGTGCTGAAAACGTCAGCGCATAAGCGGCGTCGTTGGAAAAGAGCGAAACAAGCATTGGTTTTGTTGGAATCCTAGGAAACGTTGAATCAAAATTGTGTCGGAAGTACCGAAAATGATTGTGTTGTGAAATTTCGCAACTAAATCCAGACTTAAGGCGAGTTTGTCCGTTTGGCGGAATCTTTTGCCTTACATTTTTCAGGGAGGGCTGCAGCCCGGCAGCCCTTCTAGACGAGCCGCCTCTGGGTATAGCCACAAGCGGAGTATCTCTCTTCAGCACAGGAGTAGTCGTTCAGTGCGTGTTTTCTGCATGTATTTTCTGGTCTGACTTATTCCTGTCACAGATTTGTAGATTGTGGCTGATCGCTTTTCAAATCAGTTGGGCGTTAGCTTAGTTCTACTGTACACTAAACAAACCCAGAACTGGAGTAGTACGCTCTTGGTGACCTAATTGCTGTCTTCACTTTTTCGCGCCTGCACTTGTTCATCTGTCTACAATACACGCACCAGGAGTTGGTGTGAGGCCGCACTTTGATTTTTTCGCTTCAGTTTGAATGGTGCTCACCAGTTTCCGTTTTGGATGCAGTTTGTTATCCACCACGGTCTCAAACTCACATTGCTCATAATCAGGATTTATAAAGTAACCTGAGGCCGCAGTATGACGCTGACGAAACAATGGCGGTACTTGGACCTGACCAGAAACAGCTTTTGCATCTTATTTCTTGCCAAAGGTGTCATGATTGTAAGCAAATCATTTCTAGCCGTCTCTGCCTTTGTTTAAAAAAAATTTGTTCACTCGCTAGCCGTGTTTAAAACACCGGTGAATAAAATAAATGACGTAAACTGTAATTATTTGAAAGTTTCCAAAAAGCATCGCGTGGCGCAGAAATACCCCTGATCAACAATAAAATGGCTCGTAGAAAAAAAGGGAAGGTCAATAGCTGGTTGTTCTTGGTGTTGTGGGGTACATCAGTAGTGGAATTTTCTTTTTCCAACTCGAAGCTGAGAGAAAACATTTCGCACAAGAACGTTAATGAAAACATTTAAAAATCCAATCGGGGCCAAGATTTTCACCTGTACCCACTTCGACGTCCTCGGCAACAAATCCCATATTTAAATGAAAGGTTATTCTAAGGCAAATATCTGTGGTGGTTAACCAACAAGATATTGCCTGCTGTGGTAATCGCTGATATGATAATTTAATCTATTGGAAATATATAGACATGCGCTCAGCGTCACTCTTCGAAATGTCGCCCTCGTGCTCCATGTTCAACATATAACTTTGCTTCAATCGTCTGTGTCTGTGATTTTGCTGGTGATGCCATCCAGCAAGTTATCTAATGTATTTACAGTGGGATTCTCTTCAAGCGTTAAAATCCTGTTCATTAAAGGAACACTCTTGATATTACGTTTTACTGCGTCGGCTGATTGCAATGCATAAAAAATGACAACCTTTAAAATCATTCAGTCAAAGCAGCTACCCTGCGACATTGTACTTTATGTACTGTACACCAGAAATAGTAAGATCGAAGCGGCAGACTTTCGTTTATGAAAAGTATACCCGAAACTAAAACATGTTGTCATTGTGTGAAGAACAACTCATGCGGATGTGGCGTGTTGACGTTAACATGCATCTCTTATCGCCTTTTCGATTTTATCCAGAGTGTTTTTCAAGAAAAAGTTTGGATCTTCACCATCATCCGCGAGCGCTCTAAACAGGTAAGCGCGAAGTATTGTTTTGAAGAACAAGCAAGTCACCTGTCGCTGTGAGCGATTACAGGTCCACCTCAGGTGTAAAAACTGCTTGGACAGACATGACACAAAAGACTGAAAAAAATGTTCGTCTATTTTGCACTGAAAGCAAACTTAAAAAATACTGGCCACTTGAGGTTCGATGTAAATCGTATGACGCAAACATCTCATTTCATTTTCCAAATTTAATTAAGCGAATGTAAATTTACACTTTTCACGCTGACGTCAGAAAGTTGATGTTCACAATTAGGTCGAAATAAACATCCAGTAATTGGTTTTGCAACATCCAGTACTTGGTCACCAAACTGCTGTTGCGCTGTATAATTGCGTAGTCGTGGTGTGGTGTATTTCATAGGGTAACATGCATTTTGATTTTTGAGTTCCGTTTTACTTCTTTTTTCCATATGAACAACTTTCAAAGAGTATTGTTCCTCTATTCATTAAACATTTTATCATTTAGGAATGGAAGCCCTTCTTAAAGTGACCTGAGCTTGTATAACCGAGCACTAAAGCACACAATTAAAATTAATTCTGAATTTGAAGCATTTCTACATAATCGAAATAATTTGGGGCCTGAAACGTCGCCACGTTGTGGATCACGTTCGAGGTTTATAACCGTGGTCCCCAAACAGGGGTTCTCGCACCACCCCGGGCCCCGAGATGGGGCCGTCTTTAATGACAGGAAATGGATCTATTTAGTACTCATCTACGGCTTTTTTCTTTCTTAATGTAGAAATCGTTTGAATGCACAGGCAAACGTGTATGTTGTTATCAGCAACACTTCCACGTTGTGAAAAACTCATAAGCAAGAAATAGGAACAAAAGCGTCATCAAACTGAAATACTTTAGGAAGAATTTAGAAGTCAGCCTTTGGATTTTCATTGTTTTGTACATATTTCAAGCAAGTAATTACTTTTTTGTACAGTATTCAAATGTTGATCTGTATAATCCTTTCTTGTTCATATGTTTGCATATTAGAAAATTTAAACCTTTGCAAATGTTTGAAGGCTGGTTCATGGTTGTAAATTGTAGGGACTGCGAGGTCCGTACACATTTTCATTGGTGCAGGAGTAATCATGGTTGGGAGATTTAGAAAACGTTCGTGTTGCTTAAGCCTGTATTTTTGCTTTCATTGCCTTTATTGCGTCATTTTTAGCATGATCTACATCCTTACTGCGCCGTTCGCACCAGCGTTGGGCTTCCTCGTCGACAAATTCGGTTGCAATGTGTATTGGATGATTGCCGCTGTCGCCACAACTCTGGGTTCTCATGTTCTGCTGACTTTCACTTCCATTAACCCGTGGGTACCAGTGGTAAGTTTTATGTCTGATGGGCTCAGACACATACGCACGCTTGGCACCAGGATGTTCCTTGATATTTGGCACGTGTTTGGGTGTTCGTATAAAAATATTTTACGTATATTTATTTAACACAATGTTTGATGGTGGCAGACCGATGCCTAAATGTGCTTCGTGTTGGAACGGTTACCGTACGATGAACAGCGCCTTCCAAAAAATTGGTAGATAGGCTGAATGATTGTGAGAGGTTGTGGTCGTGGACTCGTGACCAATGCCGGATTGAGGTATCGCGGGGGCGGTAGAATGTCAAAAGGGCAGGGCCCTAAGTGTGAGTGTAACGTGCTGACCGCCAGTGTTGTCAGATGGTTGTGACCTAAATTTATTAATTGGTGTAACAAAAATTTGCTTGA
>JGI24158J21664_10001767_pt1 | contig 25049 bp, 20 predicted proteins | sample Ectturendosymbi3_FD_21664 | JGI IMG/M metagenome (IMG submission 21664) | reverse complement strand
CTGCGGAGTAGGGCGCTAATTACTAACTTGGTCTAGTCTAGGTAAAATGCGCAAGCGTTGTGGCTTGGCACGCCATCGATCAAACGGACACTGCAAAGTAGACACTGCTCTAGTATTTTTCAGTATTTATTTTCTCTAAGGCTTTTGTTGCGAGTTCTGTACAGCGCGTGTCAGTTCACACTAGCGTCACCCGTTCCGGATAACTTTCTAAAACAAGTTTTAACATCAGTCCAGGAACTCCGCCCTTCTCATGGGCAAACATTGCCGCTTGACTTTCACGCACCGCAAAGTACTTTAAGGACCTCTCCGTTTTTCGAACATGGGGTTGTGGTCAAGTACAGAAAATGGAATGCGATGAGCACTTGTTTTTATCTTTTTTCGTATCTCCACTTTCAAAACAAGCCTGCATTACCAACAAGTACATTGTGGTTCTCTTGTTCAAGCGTTGGCATCAACAGTAATTATCCTAGTCTCAAATATTTTCGAGTATCGACCCTTGTTTGCAACTTCCAACAGGGTGTTTTCGGACTTTGGATGCAAACGTCGTTAATCTCCAAACAAACCTTCTGGGCCTGAACGGGTCATTGTCGATCACGCTTTAATCAAACGCTGACGCTACATCCGCAGTACTTGGGTCACTAACCAGCTCGCTGCATGAACAACGCCGACAAAACCTCGAAGCGTCTGCGCTGCGTTCGAGACCGACCGATTCGTTTTTCGCGAAAGGTCAAAGGTCAGTCGCCTTTTTCGGACCAGGACGTGGCGAGATGAGGCAGTCTCGACGAACAACAGACGCTGCTTTTATTCCAAACCGTTTATTTCGAGCAAAAAACGTCGGTATTTCACAAACGATGACCAGAACAAAACATGCACCGAGAATGGGCTTTTTAAACGAAACCGAAATTTTTCGTCTTGATGGCCATGGAAAGCTTCTGCCGAAGAATTTGCCTAAAAAAGACAAAAATCAACGGTTAAAAACACACAGCCTTTGGGAATTATTATACCTCAAAAACTCCGCAAGAGATCTGCGCGAGATTCTGACACATCACGAGTCGAATTTTGTGGCAAATGACACCTGAAATTTCGCACCTGTTTTTCAACAACGAGGCATGTTTCAACAACAGGGTTACCTTGGAGACCGTTAAGACATTTTAATTCTTTTTTTGTTATTTTGCGACACCGTTAAAACCTTAAAGAAAACACTGAACAACAACACTCCAGCAAAGCATACACTGCCATTTTCGGCCATGTCTTTTGCGTTGCTTCAGCTCCTTGCTGTGAACTATAGGCGTAGCCAGGCGGGACCCAAGGGGCCATGCCCCCCAAAATTTTTAGCATATTTAGTCATTTTGTGCTTTGAGAAGCGGCGTCCCAGACAAATTTTTGGACTGGTTACGCCACTGCTGCGAACATTCACGTTGCTCAACCAAAAAAAACAACAACAGCCCAACGTGATAAGACGCCCGGCCGCAAAGTTTTCAGCAACAACAACAACAACCGGGGTCATGTTTCGCTGCTCTGACAGCTGAGAAGGCAGCCACAGTTGAGCGTCGGTCTTATCGTCAGATCGGACAGTAATTCCCGATAACGGATCCGCTTGTTCAACATTCGCAAAGCGACATCGCGTCGCTGCAACCCAACACTGCTGCAGTGCGCAAGCATTTCAGCATCTGGACGTGAGTATGCCAGTCACGTGACCCGGCATGGCTTGACACCGTCGAGCAATTTCACCTCAGGGACCAAACAAGCACCAACTGCGACGCTGTCATGCAGATGTTGTTGACACCGGACGAGCCTGATCCCAGTAACTCAGCGTGTGTTCCTGTTCAGAGAAGAGCGCGAGAAAAAACGCCGCTTATCGAGTCTCCGTACTGGTGGTGCTGAACGGGTTCCCCAGTGGAAAGTCCGGGGGCTTCCTGAAGGAAAGGGTCCCCAAACCAGTATCTCTAAGGGTCACCGGGGTTGGAAAGGTTAACCACCACTCTACACCCGGGGTTTCCAAACTGCGGCCTGCGGGCCAGACCCGGTCCGCGAACGCATTTTGTCAAAAATGAAAAAATAATGTTTTGACGAAATATGCGTCGGTGGGGTAGAATGTGACGTATCCCGAAACAATCACATTACGTAGTCGTAAAACATCCGGCTCTCGAAATGCTGCGGAACAACTTATGTTGCCCACCTCCAAAAACGTTTGGAGACCCCTGCTCTACACTAACGTCACGCTTGAGCAATCGTTCTTAGATTCAGAACTTAGCAAATGATGCGTCACTCCGTGGACGCAGGTATCGTTGCGAACCAAAAGCTGGACTTCGTTGCAGGAAGGTGCGTTCAACTCAGGGGGGTAGCGAGGGGGCACAATGTCCCGGGCGCCGAAAAGTGCCAACAACGTCGCAAGTACTTTCCTCAATACAATACATTGCTTCCGAAAGGCCTCAGGTTCGAACACAGGGGCGCCACACTTGGCCCGGGCGCCATCTGACCGCGGTGCACCCCCTGGTTCATCAACTTATCGCTTAGCCGAGCAACAAAAACCTCAAACTTCATTGAAAGCTAAGTCTTCTACTCACCTGGACGAATAGAGAGGAACGTATAGCCTGGATATGCAAGTGTTCGCTGTCGGCAGATGCTGGTCGTCCTGGGGTCGTATGGTGATGGTGGGCATCGGTTGGAAGCCGTCCTCACTGGCCGGGAGAGCAGGGGAGCCGGTCCAAAAGTACAGGAGCTCCTGCCTTTCGATGGGGCCCATGCGGTCCACGACGGCCCAAAACCATCGCTTGAATTCCAGCAGCTTGTCGGCTGAACCTGAAAGGATTCGCAGCACTCCAGTCGCGAGCGGAAGTAACACCACGCAGCAAAAATAACGCGTCGGCAGAAACATGGCCGTTTAAGTGCAGGATCTTGATTTTACTGCGTCTCGGTTTTTCGTTTCTGAGAAATAAACAAACATAGCGGTTTGTTTTTTGGCACTTGTTCACCTCGACCACCATCCACTGGAGCTTTTGAAACCACCCATGAGTGATAGACGGAACGAGCAAACGCCACAAAAGGAACAAGCGAACGTCACAATCACCGGCAGAGTACCGGGGCAGAAGCGGAGTGGAACGACAAAGGAAACGAAAGAAAGCAAAACGCCCAAACAAAAGTTCAACAACGCATCGCAATTTTTGCACCGCTCTTCTTTTCAGCACAACATGGCAAACTGCGTGCGCTGAGAGGTTGGATCAAAAATTTTCCTACGTTGCTCCGCGGATGTCCAGTCACTGTATGGGATCGTGTGATTGCTCCGCGGATGTCCAGTCACTGTATGGGATCGTGTGATTCGCGTTTGAGTGGTGCTTAAACCAGCACCTGGTTTGTTCTTTGATCAGTTACTGGCGATAGATGTGTGTTGTTCTCGTGACTGAGACCGTGTGGGGTGGGGTGTGGGTTGTGAATGAAAAAAGACCCCTGCGGTTTTCGAAGTTCAATAATTCAAACAAGCCGTCATTGGGTTTTGTTCAAATGCCAGTTCCAATAATGCTTTAACCAAGATGAATGGATCGTGAAATACCAAATTTTTTTCTGAAATTTGACCCCGAATTTAAGATTTACCAATGACTAAACCCTAATTTCTTTCAAAAATTTAAACAGTAACTCTGAGGGCCTGTGTAAACAAAAAAGCACACCGATTGACAATGGCGCCGCAGACTCGTTTTTTTGCACAATAATACAATTTTAAGCGTCACACAACTCCGAAACAAAAACAGCGTTTACGGGAACTGACCTGATTTTCCGCTTTCGTCGTTGAACTGCGTGTAGCTGATCAGGGTGTGCACGTCCACGTGGCCACACCCGTTCACCAACAGCCGGAGGTTCTCGGCAGTCAGCGACTGCAGTGTTTCCCGCGGCAAAACGTCGTAGACGCCTTGCCGCAGCTGGAGAATCAATGCGTGTACGGTGAATGCGAAAATCGAAGCAGCGACCAAAAGAACACCGAAACACTCGCAATACAAACGAAAGCGTTATGTAACATTTCATAGCTTGAGCATTGACAAATCGTGTGGGTCTCACTGTATTGGTGAGAGCTCAGAAATCGGTCACTTAACATTTTTATAGACTAAGCAGGGTTTTTTAAGGAAAATGTTAGGTACCCAATATGGACCTGTTGGCACCCGATTTCTCTGATTCTGGGGACCCGATTTTCTCTGATTCTGGGGACCCGAATTTTCAATTTAGGGACCCGAATCGGGTCCCTAGAACGCCTTAAAAAAGGCCTGGACAAAGCATAATTTTCTATTTCATTCATGAACCATTTCGGATCTCCAAGTAACTGGACCGGTTACTAAAAAACTGTAGATGCCGAAAACTCGTTTATTTTCAAAATCTGGTTGAAACGAAAGATTGAAAGTTTTTCAAAAACAACACAAAGACGATATGGGTTGCTGGGGGGTAGATTCGACGTAAGTTAAGCCGGTGCAACGTCTGGTGACAAATCTGACGGTTGGTCGCGTTCATGGCAAGCCCGAACTTCGTTTTCTGTTACGTGCGGCGCTCTGCGATATCAGGAAATGCCGAGGTCATCGTTCATTCTTGACCCTCGCAGGTAAACAAACTTGACGCCTTCAGACAAAAACAAACAAACGCATTCCGATATTTGCAAGAACAGAGCTTCGCTCACTTTCTCGAGCGGCTTCTTGCAGCAGACAATCATCCTCTGCAGAGCGTATCGTCTGACGTAGTCTCTTATGTTGTCCATGGTCACTGACGTCACAGCGCCGTCCGGTGTGAGGGGTACCTGCGCGGGGAGGGGTAAAATGTGAACAATGAGGACCTGCGTCCGGTTTTAACATAAGTGCAGCGGTGTAGCAGACATTTAGAAGGGCGAAAGGTGGAGGCGGGAAAGCAAACCTAAGACCCGCAACAGCGGAAGGAATCAGAAATACGGTCATTGAGTTTTGGACACTGACACGACTGGGGGTGGGGGGTTCATTGCAACAGATATCAAATGTTATCAGAACATGCCTGCTCGTGTCTCAGGAAATCACTTCTCGAAAGGTTCTACATCGATCGAGTTTGAACCCCAAGGACATCCAAGCCAAATGATCATAATCTAGCGCTCGAGCGTTTCACACTCTCCATTGCAAGTTCATGCCAGAGGTTCACATATAGGTCCCCGAACCACGGTAAAAATACTAGCGGTTGGCAAATCTAGGAACTCGTACAAATCCCAAGTCAAAAATGGCGACCACAGCGCCAGTGGTCCATGGTACTAACCTGCCGCCCGCCTTCCTCGTTCTGCAGATCGACAACGAAGTTCAATTCGAGATCGTGCAGAAAAGTTCCCCCNTCCGCTTCGGCATCGAGGAGCAGCTGACGCAAGCTTTCGTACAAAGTCGGGTCGAAGAAGGCCAGGTCGTGCCAGTTTATCTGCGTGGAAGATTTGAAACAAAAGTAAGACGACAAAACTGCATCGCGGGCGATGGTTCAAACTCTCAGTGTCGTGAAATCTGCAACAAGCGAAATTTTCGGTTTTTGAAAAAAACTTGACTTTCTTCAAACGAAATTCGCCGCACCACTGACCCGTGGTGGAAAAAATGAAGGTTTGTCGCCATGACTACCTTCTATCCGCGACAATAACTGTGACGTATGGCACAGGCCCGCAACCACGGGGGGGCATTGGGGGGCAGTTCTCCCCCCAATTTTTTTGTCCCCCTAAATTTTGTCGTGCTCAGAAAAACTTGTCTTAACCGTACAACAAAAACAAAAATCTTGTCCTCCTAAAACGTATTTCTCCTCCCCAAACCTTAAAGCCTGGCTACGGGCCTGGTATGGCAGACAAGCAAACGGGGGAATCTCGCACCTTCCGACCGAGAATGAACTTGAGCACGTGGCGACAGAGCGGCAGGGGACAGAGCTCGTTCTGCAACAGGCACAGTCCGATCATGCGGCCCACGTTGCGATACGCGTTCATCCTCACTTCGCTCTGCTCCCCCCAAGAGGTAGGCGCGTACACGCCCTTTTTGCCAGGCTGATAGAACAAGGGAGGACCGCCAGCGATGTCGTCCATCGGCTCCGGATCGCCTTCATCTGCAAAAAAACAACGGAGTTACCATGACGACTGAGCAGGACGCACTGTGGTTGGTGGAAAACACGGTCCCGTCAATAGGAAGGTGGCGTTCGATTGTGACGTAACAGTCGCTACACACATTAAATCTGGCTTGGAATTTTCGGCGTACATTAAACTTCCACTAAGAAGGGGGACATGGTCAATGCGTCTTGAAAACACGAAAAAAGCTGCTTTTTCCGATAATTTGAAGCGTCAGCGTAGTCTGTTTGACGGAACGACATGAAGATTGACGACCACCATCATTATCTTATTTCAACCTTCTTGGCAACAATCGTGAAACTTGTAATATATACCGTAAACGCACGAAGTAGGAACTGAAATCTTTCTATGCACCGCAAGGTATAAGTTACTCAACCAAATCCAATTCTCCGTAAAAACTACAGCTGGTTTTTCACGGGATTACAAATCGTAATAACAAACACTGAGAATTAAGGATTTTCATCAGTTTTTTCAATTAACGTACAACCAACCGCAGGCAGTTTATTAGAAAAAAATTGATAGAACCAGGCACCCTTTCAAATGCGTATAAACCCATTTTATCGCCGTCTTTTTTCTGAATTCGATCAAGTTAAGAGACGAAACCGATCTCATGCGGGAGAGCTCCGACCTTTTTCGCCTTTGCAAGTAGAATCGTCTGCTTTTTCCGCCGCCTCCTGCCGGGTTTCCCCGGGCGAGCCACCGCTCTCGGCGGGCTCCTCTCCGTTGTAGCCGCTGTTCATGAGCTGATCGACCGCTTCGAAGACGCGGTCGTGAAGCGCTCGCTCGCTGCGCAGGAGGAGGAGCAGCTCGTACGCGGGCAGCCCTGCGCAGTGTCGAAACGTGACGTGAAGCGTCAGGTCGATCGAGACATTAGCGGAAAAGAGAATGTGCAAAATTAGCAAAAAAAACGCTTTGCCGGGTGGGTTTTTCTTATTGGGTTTATACGCACGGACAGGACGTTACAGAACACTTGTATTTAAAAGAAAATCAAAAAACGCAAAACCAGAAGCAGATTTGTTTTATCCACCCCTATGAACGGATTATTTAAAGCTCTTATTGACTCAGACATCAATCCAACGTCTGGCCAATCCTAGGCTTTGCACACTCACAAACGACCGACTCACTACGATGACAAGCTTATGTTTTTACAGCACGGTATAGCTTATGTTGTGCAGCTGCAGCCGGATCGCTCAGAAAACATAAGCCGGTGAACGCTGGCAATCTATCGCAAAAACGTCCATTCAAACTGCGCTCGACTCACCAAGCAGCATTCCAGTTATCTTGGGCGCCAGGGCCGGATGCAGGGCCGACACCTTCGGGAAGAGTCGCTCGCCAATCGCTTGCTTGCTTCGGTCGAGCGACGATTGACTTCCTTCTGGGCAAACATGCGTCCGGTTGTTCGAAAACCTCNTTTACGACGCGCAGGAACGCATGCAAATCACTCAAACCCCACCTATTCCCGCTGCAGAGCTCAAAAACTGCATGTGTAAAAACATNAAAGACATACGGTGTGCTTTTAAAAAATAGCTTTATCATTAAGAAATTTCCGCGATTTTCCTTTTTTATGCCAATATATGAAAGTTTGGGTGGGTGTTTAAAGACATTTCTTCGGAAAATACTGTACTGTGTCTGTCCTCAGTGTGGTCACTTGGACTACTTGTGTGATAATTTAACAACGTGATTTCTTGAAAATATCTGCAGCCATTTGATAATGAGCCAACAGAGGAAACGCTGAAATCTTGGCCGATTTGATTCAGATTGATGTGTTTCGAGGAATAATACGTTTCTGAGCATAGGATTTCTTTACCTAATGTGTCATGAGCATAATAGGCTGTTGCTGCTTTAATTCAAACGCCTGCAACATATTTATGTAAAAACGTTTTTTGCACAAATCAAGTCAGACAAAGAGAAAATCCAAACTTCTAGCTCTTGAATGTGGGGTGCAATCGACGAAGAACCAACTTAACGTTGTGACCAAATTGCCGCCAAAAGCAAGAACAAAGAAACCGCTGAAGTCATGATTTTATGAAACTTCGTTGTTCTGTTTCAATATTAGGCTCGTTTCTGTGTGTGATTGCATGCGAGAATCTCGGTCCAACATAATGCATTTTCTGGTGTTGTGTGGAAAAGGGCTGTCCAAATAGTGGTTGGTGAGCTACGAAAGGTATTCGAGCACTGGTTGGACAAACACGCTCTTTCCCTATCTTGAAATCAAATCATAGTAGAAGCATATCTCTACCACCACATCTAGGGTTTCCTGCGCCCGGAGACAAAGTCAATCCTGGCGCCCCCCATTCAGTCTGTTAATGGCAGTATAGATGCGAAGAGTGAGTTGGGAGTAGGGGCGTGGAAAGTTTACACGGGCTCCACGCACGGTTATGCTTCTGGAAGCGTTTGACAACTTCATAGAAATGTGACGTGGTTTTCTAGCGCGCTGACGTCATTGAGGTGATGTCAGGACCTTTGAAATTGATATTAATTCCTCGCATAGTTAAGAATTTAATCGTTTGTGTGAAGCTACGCTCCACAGGTCACGGCTGAATGTTCAAACCATTGTATTGCAACGTTGCTTTGGATACAACACCCTGTAAAGTTAACAGAAAATAAACGAAATATTGCGATGTAATGCTTTACGTGCAATTATCTAACTTGAAAGACCAAGCTTCCTTGACTTCGCTGCAAAGGTATCGATTATTCTTTAAAAATTTATGCTATCGATGACCTCCTGCTCCACACTCATCAAAGCCAAGGCTGACAGTCTATGGATGATCTCAGGTAGGACGAGATAAGTCTAAACTTTCCAAAAGTCCTTTCAAAACTGGCAATGGACATTGCAACTGTCAGTAAGATCTGAAGGCAAAGCTCAAGAATACTGCAGGTACAGGTTTCATCTTCGCTCTAATAACCTGCGCAGCTGCATCAATTCACTGTGAACGCTGCATCCCGTCCCATTGTGACGCAACTGTGGATTGAAACTGACGTCAACAAGCTCCCAACCTGGTAATCTGAAAGCATTGTGACACAGCCGTGAGTCAAACCACATGCGACGCTGATTGCTGTTGACGGAAGCTCCGCCTTTGAAACGTCACCTAGGTTCGCAACTGCTCGCTTTGCAAACCTTGGTGATCTTGATGAGATTTCGCAACTTGGCAGCAGTCGCTACCATTTGACATTTCGTAAATCTATTAACTAATAATTATTAGCACCCGTTGACATTTCGTAATATTCCGAGGGCAGGTGTCTCCCCCTAGTTACGCCAGTGACCACGACCAACCGCAATTTTTTCCACCTAAATCAAACCGAATGAGTGGAAGCGTTCATCCGATCCAGTGCTCTCACGTTGCTACCGAATGCCATCATTCCAAGTAAACCGGTCCTATAAAAAATGGCAGTGATGGAACTTCAGCACCCGATATGGACTGCGTTGTTTCGATAAAAACCTATAGCATGTGGACAATTTGTGGGTGCTCGTGTTGCCATCTCGCCACCTTTATTTCGGAGACACTGCTGTTGGCGAGACACTGCCGCATTCAGCAGCTAGGGTCCAACGTGCCGCCCGCAGTCCTGTACCTTGATTACGGTGGAGAGTGTGGTTCTTGTTGCCAGACTTATGATATGCTTTATTCTATAAGATGTCAGTTGCGACTTTTGCTGGTTACAGCCTGGACTAGCGCACCCGGGTCTCCTCAATAGGTTTCGTGTGTTGCATAGCAAATTACCTCTGGACGGCTTCGAGTAGTAAGGGGCAACAGATGTCGACATGGGGGTCATGGAGGCCCCAGACGAAAAACCCCTTCGACCACCCCTGTCGCGAAAGCGAGACGTGAGGAAGGAACGCAAGTTGATGTTTCCTCCGGAATTCGGGCCGGAACTGGAATCTGCAAAAAATGGCCTTTAACTTGGTTTGAGCGAAACTTTCAGGCTGGCAAGGCACAGGGAGAAAATACTGACATTGAAAACGTCCCATGAAAGGTTTTTCTTAGCGAGAACAACTACTGCAGTTTTGCAACGAAGGAAAACAATATTTTTCAAGTGCTTCAAGGTTTCCAATGCATTAGATTCATGAGAGATCGCAAGTAAAAAAATATGTGATTCTGTCCTATTTTCTTTCTCTTCAACAGTAATGGTGAACTCAAGACGAAACAAAAGGACGATGAATATTCCGGAATTAAACATCAGCGCTCTGGTATTCAGTGCGAAACAATAGCGTTCAGGTCGGCACCGAAGCAGAACCGTTGTCCAGCAGCTCACTTGATCTGTCGCCGCTTCGCTTGTACATGTGGGCGACGAGGCTCTTGACCGAGGAAGCCTTCTTGTCCGAGTCGGGAAGCACGCCGGTCAAGTTGGGCAGCTGTTCGTTGGACAGCAGGGACTCGCAGATGGCGGTGTAGAAGCTGCGCGCGACCCCGGTGCCTTCGCCGGGCTCGTCCTTGAACATCACCTTCACCTGGGAACAGCGGCGTTCAGTTCGGGCCAAAGCGCGCGTTGTTGATGTATAGAGCGGCAACGGTCGCTACTGAACGTTACGCGCGAGCGACGTCACAAAATTCCACTCCTCGGGCAGCGCGACTATCGGGTAAACGTCACCATGACCTCACAATACTTTCCGCCCCCGTAACGGTGTGATCTGTGCAGCGACCCTGGTTTGTTTGATTCGCAAGAATGCCAAGGCAGCGTTTGCGTTGATTGATAAACGCTACTGGTTTGTTCATCTTTATCAACATTGACTTCAATGTTTTGTCACTTTGGAAAACTTCAAGCGATTAATATCTTTGGCGACAGCTTGAGCAAGAAAATACAATAAAATCACACGCTTCACTAGATAAGCTTGTGAATCCTTTAAGAGCAAAGGGAACAAACCAGTTGCAGAAAACCAGTAAAAAAGAGTCGGTCACAAAAACAAAGGAAGGCCTGGGTGGTTTGGCATTATTACATCATTGACATCTTCCGTTTCGTTCAGCACCGACTCACCCTGAGCACCGCCATCGGCTGCCGCGATCCGCTCTTTCGCTTGCAATGCTTGTTCAGCTGCTTGAAGGTCTGCTGGATGAGGGCGTCACGTGACCTTTCGACGTTCAGCTGCAGATCGAGCGTTTGCGCGGTCCGAAGCTTCTCCATGTCTTTGCGGAACTTGGCTTCGCAAACCTGACGCCGAGATTTTAGCACCAGTGAACGAAAGCTTTTCGTTTACCCCCCCCAGCCCCGCTTTTTGGATGCAAACCGAAAAAATGTCGATGAACACTCAGGAACCAATCTGACATGCAAAACGCGACAATCGCGCGCGCGTATCAGAACGTCTCTGTCGTTTAACACAGATCTAGTATCAAATTCACGACGCACTCTATTAAAACAAAGAGACAAATAAAACAAAGGCGCTACGGAAAAAAAAAACGCAACGCATCGAGGCCGAACTAAACTGCGTAGCATAGGTCGCCTGCACTTGACCTTTTAGATCTCAGCAAAAATACTTTACATCTGACCAAAAAATTGAAAATGTTGTTTTATGAAAAAATCCGAACGATCTACTTCGAATCGAACGCAACAACGTCCGTGGTTTGGTCGCACGACTCCCTCGCACTAACCGCGACGTTGACGCAACAGAGAAATATCTTTTGACACGAACCTCGAATCCACCCAACTCTTGTAATATCGACCTGGGCTCCGCGCCAACGTCTTCCAGAAAGACTTGACTGAAAAGTTCGAGCGTCAACCAACATCTTCCCAAAATCGACTCCACTGTGACTCTGCTGGAAACCTGTCGAGAGAGTTTCTTTAAACGTCTACACCGGTGGTTCCTACGGGGGGGAAGCCCCAGAGAGGAGATATTTGATTTTTAATGGGGCATTGAGGTCATTGACAGGGTTTGGATCCAAATTTTCAAATTTAATTTTAAAAAAATTCTTCGCGTTAGTAAAAGCATATCGTTTGAAGTTTTTAGAAATTATGTATCGCCACATGGGGGCAATCAGGATCTTAGAGGTGATTTGGTGGGGGGCACGGGCAAGAAAGGTTGGAGCGACTGGTCTACAGTACAGCGGGTGAAAACAGGAACAAGCCCCTCTCGTTTCTTGACAAAGTCAGCGCGCTCGTGACAAAAGAGAAAAGTAGTCGTGACGTCACTAGCATAAATCAACCCAGTTGCAGGACTGGTTGGCACAGGCCATGGTTTTGGTCGCAATCAAAAGTATTCAGAAAAACACACGGCAAGACGCGAAACCTGGTTGCTGGCCGCTGCCTTCTCGTCTTTGCTGGGACTGTCGGCGTCAACGGTGACTGTCGCTGCAGGAGCGGGCGGTGGTTCCCCGGTGGTGGAGTCCTCTGAAACGAGTTGGAACGACGTCATTGATCGTGACGTTTACAGGTGCGACGTAGACAAACGGATGATGAACAAACGACGCCTTTTCAAACAAAATTCAGCGAGGTGTGGGTTGCCACGCACCGTATCGTTAAAGAACGCAATGCGTTACTTCCCGCATCGCGATGATACTATCCGCAGTATACCAGACACAAGCAGACTCGTCCGAACGACAAGCTTCTCATCATCACCCTGGATTTAAAACCTCATTGTTCGGTGGCGCAAGAGTCGCTGCTTGCCAAGCTGCCGTGCACATGCGTATCAGCGTCCAGCGATGCACGACGACCCGTGGCGTAACTAGCAGGGGGCATGGGTGCGAATCGCCCCCTCTGCAGAGGTACACGTAAACCCGGGCGCCCACTTAGCTGATATGTTGGTATTTAGTATTTTTTTGGTTTTCAGCAGGTTGTTGTTTTTGTGCGTTTTCGGATTATTTTCCGGTGATTTAGAGTTTCAGTACAGACATCCACATCCGGATCCACCATCATTTCCCAACACTCTTCTGAGTGTTGGCTAGTGGGCCTTCTTCAGATAACTTTCGCCCCTGGCTCAAACCTCCAGTTACGCCACTGACGACAACGTACGAGCGCGAAAAGCAGCGAACGAGGCGACATCGCTCAGAATGAACCGCATCATCTGACGGCACTTCAAAAACGTAAGCGTTCCTGCCCGTGAATTATTATTATCCGCTTACCGCTGGTGCCCGCACCTCGAAGAGACCCTCCTCCCTCGTGCTGCTGGTTTTGCAAGCTGGAAGTCGAGCGAATGACGGACGAGTGCGGCAGCGCCGCCGCGTACGCGGGCGCTTTTTCCGCGGACGCTTTTTTCGGCGATTCGTGGTCCTTGTCGTTATCTCGTCTCGGTTCGGTTTCACGTCGGGTCAAGCTCATCGATGTCAGCCGGTACTTGTACGTCTCCTGCATGCGCGGACGACCGAAGAGCTCCTCCTTACGCGAGGTCGGCTGCAGCAGGTGGGGCTTGTCTGCGAGGGGGAGTGCGCTGGTCAGGGGGACCTGAGCAGAGAGAGAGCGACGAGTTACTAACGCACAAGCAGCATCTAGCGACGATGGGCGAAGGTGCCAAGGGCTGTCTATTTTTAAAGGCTCCCAGCGGAATATACAAACCGGAAATCGGATTCGAAGAACCGATTTGGGCAACCGTAAGATCTGACAAACTGCACTTGCCCGACCCCTTCATTGCGTGATTACAACTGATAGGCTTAGTAAAGTCTGTAAAAGCCTCAACAAAAGGCAGAGTCACAGAAAGTCCCGAACTGCACGCATTGGGGTTGCCAAGTTTTGGGGGGTCTTTTGCGTCGTATAATCAATGCGAACAAGACAAACACTTAGACGTTACGAAAAAAAGAGAACTTTTCTGAAGAAGCAATGAAAAGAACTGCGCTCTCTGATTTTACAACACCGGGGAAAACCCTTTACTAACCTCGAACGGACTCGGATCGTCGCAACCGAGAAAGGTCATCGACTCGGTCCGTCGAAAGAACGAGTTAGTCGGGTGCGAAAGCGAGTTAAGATCGTCGTCATTGACGCCACTCTCCGATTGGACGGAATGCGTGTCGTCGTAGTAGTTCACGTCATCGTCGTCGTCATCATTTTCGCTGTTGTCATAACTGTCATAGCAGCGAACAGGTGACGAAAGACACAAAGAGCACGCGTGCAGCATTACAGCACAATACAGTAGGTTTCAGAAACAGCAGCTAACCCAATGTCCAGTGAGATCGGCGTTCTCAAGCCGTCGTTCTTGTGTTCCGTAGCGTCGCGATACGACAATCCACGCAAGTAGTAAATGTAAGCGTCCAAGACGTAGGCCACGTGCTTCAGCGACGACACGTCAACTACAGGCAGCAAATCAGAATGCTCGTTGCTATGCGACCGCATCAGCGAAAGCACGTATGACAGGAAGTCCTGAAACGTGGAAAAGACGGCAGTTGGTGAAAATCAGCCTGATACGTTCAAGTTGTCACGAACTTGTGACGAAGCGCCATGTTTGATGCAGTGCGCATGCGCAGTCTCACCATTTGAGCGCCGGCGTCTTCACTCACAGAACTGCCTCCTTGCCGACTCGTGTCTCTTGAACGCGAGTTTTCACCAGTTTCTATCAAAGCAAGAAAGAACCAGTTTGTATCAAAACTTCTATCAAAGAAGCGCTGGACACCACTTCCAAAGAGGCCATGACAGCACAAAAAATCGACACGACTGGGTGTGTGACCCTTTCAAGCAAGTATCCCTATCTTCAGTCTTAATAATTATTTGGCACACAATCCTCGTGTGCTCGTAAGAGTAGCGGAGATTAACGTCATCATCACACGTCATCACATACCAGCGAGCAGTGGACGTTGCTGCGTCAATCGGTGTGTTTTTGTAAACGCAGAAAATCCCTAAAACTTTTACACCAGGTTCCTAACCGCGAGCAGCGCGAGCAACGATCCAGGTCGTCAATTGTATCGGCTTCTTACCGCACTTCTCTTTTCAGCGAACTCGCTATTAAAGCAATTAACTTTGCTTTCCGAGTAACTCGCACAGCAGAGAAAGGTTGTGCCGCCGCGATGGTTCGTGTTTCGAAAAAAAGGGCCGAGTCGTCAACGGGCGTTTCTGCTTCACTGCGCGTCGCCAAACTGCTTTGTGATCACATAATTCGGCTCTGTTTGTTGAACAATCTGTCTCGCAAGCAAGCACTATGACGTGTAGCCCACGTTCACTTTCCATCTAAAACAGTCAGACACGAGTGGAACGAACCGAGAGTTCTGTGATGAGGATGTTCTTTGTGCGTCGGCGACGACGCGATGCCCAGAACCTGACCGTATCTCAGCTGATACTCCGTCGACTCGACGACCATCAGCAGCCAAGTCCAAGTCTTTTGAAGGAAGGCTTCGACGTAACGCTGGAGCTCGCTGCATTCCTGTAGTGCAGGGCATTAGTCGTTCGACTTGGAAGCACGTGAGTTTCTTTTTTTGACAGATAACTTTAATACTCGGCCGATCGAGCTAAGATAAGATTCACAGCGACTTAATGAAAGACCAAAAAGTTTAATGTTTACTCGATACACGACAATTCCAAATTAAACAAGTTTGAGAACACAAAAAACAGACGTTACCTAAGGCAACGAAAGACAACCATTACACACTTTAATGGCAAGTCAATACTGTTAATAAATAACAGTTCAAATTTTGCAACTTTACCTTGAAGGACACTTCCAACACCGTCGTTAAAGGGGCTTCGGAAAGATAGTCTCCTTTCCGGAGGATCGAGAGCAGATGGGAAATCTCGCGGACGCAGGCGGCGAACAGTCGCGACAAATGAGCGTTCGTCACGGCCGACGATCTGACTCGCGGCGCCTCAGCGCTCGGCTTTGAGCGCCCGTCCCTGGGATAGTGTCGGTCGAGGAGGTTGCTGATGTAAGCTGCACGAGTCCAACGCAGGAGTTGGTGACGCTCAGCGAAGCGGTCGCGTGTATAGTAACGCAGCATTTTTCAAACCTTCCGCAAGCTTGCTTTCAAACTAACAATGCGGTTGGACACTGGTCGTGGGAGTACCCTTTGCAAAAGCTATGGCAAAGGTTTCCATTTATCGTTGTATTTTGTTGTTAATCTCAGCTTTCGCTTGAGAAGCGAGACGACTTGACCTGATATCCTTTGACTGCTGTTATGCCAATTTGGCGAGAGTAGGTTCCGAAGCAGGAATGGCAGCAAGCGCTTTGAGAAACGTCTCGCCCAGTGGTGGGCAAACTACGGCCCGCGAGGGCATTTTGTGCGGCCCACCGGGCAGCCACACGTACATAGATAGTGCATATGTCGCGTCTATGTTCATTCATTCGAAACCGCATTTTACTCAACCGGAAGCGATTATTGTGGAATGTAATACATGCGGTCCCAGTAGCAATGAAGTTTTCAATGTGGCTGTCCGCAGAATATGTTTGTCCACTCCTGGTTTCGCCAATTAGATACAAATTTTTCACTTCATATCTAATTGGCTTTCTCGAAGTAGTTCGTTTGACATGGGAGTTGAAAAGGCTTTAAAATTTTGCAAGTATTTATCAATAGACCTGGTGTCTAATAAATAATTTGCTAAAAATAAGAGGTCACCTCTGAAAATTACAGAATTTAGCTTGTAACTGAAAAGCTTACAATAATATAGAAGTTTCTTTTCATGCGAAAAAGGACAGATCTGGTGAAACCACAAACATAGTCGACTAACATCTAGATGTGTAAAAGTATTAATTACGCTCATAGGTTACAGTGATCTCTACAAGGAATGCAGAGTCACTTCAGTTCAACATTGAAATACAAACAAAAGCGTTAAAAATCGACAAAACAAACCGTTTTCCAAGTTTTCGTTGGTTCGCGATGACCTCTGGCCCAAATATATGATTCCAGAGCTTGAAGTCGTGCCAGGGCCATTTTGGTTTCTCGACGCTGCAACACGTGGCGGCTTGGGTGGTACCGAAGAGGAGGTGCCCATCGCCCACTGCATTGAATGCGGGGCCTGCCGGGCCTCGGCGCGCTGTTGTCGAGTTGCTTGTCTGTTTAAACAGAGCTCGGTCAAGCGTTACGACAGATCGCAATTGCGTCACGCTGAAAACCACACCCGAGCAAATGAAGCAGGATCTATGAGTTTGACCTTCGTCAGTGTCGACAATACGACTTCGATTTTGTTAAATGCCGGACTTACTCGCACAAAAAGCTGTTCCATACCTTCTTGGCACGGACAACACGAAGTACCAGAGTTGTGCAAAATTGTGAAAATGAAATCACCTGGAAATTTTTGGAAGATTTTTGTATTTGCCTTGTTTTGAACGAAAATGCTAACGCAAACCATGACATTTTTACTATATATACTGGCGAATGCAAATGTTTATGCTGATTTCATTTCTTCTATTTGACTTCCATGTGTGAGGTTACACGCAAGAAAACCATTGTACATTGAAGAGAATGTCAACCAACCGGCAAGATCGAAGCCTGGTGAGGCTTTCGCTGTTCCACCGTCGGCTCGACACTCAACACTGATTCCAGTTAGAATTACACATAAGCTCAGGGGGGTGGAACTTGACCCTTAAACTGTGCCACAAAATATTTACAGATCAATGTTGTGAAAACGGCCTTTTTCAGGACCCCCATTGTTTAAAACAAAATTCAGGGGCGCTGCACTCATTATTTTGTATAGATAGCATGACAATTTGGTCGGGAAGTTCCAGGGTTATTTCCGTAGAAACTTGCGGCAAATCCATACACTGGCCTGTTTCACTAAAATTTATTTAGAACAACAGTTGAAAGTGAATCTCCCGATTCTGAAAAAAAGCCCTGGATTCAATGCGGGAAAGGAGTAATGGCTAACTCAATCTTACACACGAGTGTAGGAAATGGACTTGTGGGAGATGGGCAAAGATGAAGAGAGTCACCCCCAGTTTGGCAAATAATTTAGTCTGTGCCCAGCCTAGGTAAGTTGTAGAAAGAGCAGTGGAGTCTGTTGAAAAGTCGTGTGATGAAGTGGAAACGGTGAATGGTTTCTGTTATCTGGGCGACAGATTGAATGTTAATCGAGGGTAAGAAGCAGTGATAACAGCAAGAACAAGACTTGAATGGATGAAATTCAGAGATTGCGAAGAAGTCTTACATGAGAAAAAGTTCTCACTGAAGATGAAAAGAAGGGTTTATCGGACATGTGTGAGATCGGCTATGCTGTACGGCAGCACGGCATGGTGGTTGAGGGAGAACGAGGTGTCAGTTATGAAGCGAATCGCGAGAGCTATGGTAAGAACAATGTGTGGCGTGAAACTGATGGACAAAAGAACACTGATGAATCGATGAACATGCTGACATTAGGGGAAACTGTAGAAAATCTGGCAAAAACAAGTAGGGTGCGATGGTATGGACGTGTTTTGAGAAGAAATGAAGATGGTGTCCTGAGAAAGGCGCTGAGTTTCAAGACGGAGGGTCAGAGAAAACGGGAACGACCACGAAAGACATGGAGGGGGCAAGTAGAAGAGGAGATCAGAGGGATAGGGTTGCGGAAGGAAGACACCCTTAATCGAGCAAGATAGAGAAATGGTGTAAAGTTAATCCATAGCGGAAAGGAGGTAAATCCGGTACTCCCCCCCCGTTTAACGGGGACAAAACTGGAAAACTACTACTACTATTCATTGATATACATTCTTTGGGGGTTGCAACTTTTTAAAATATAATTTATTGCTTAAATATCAAACTCATTAAAATATTTTGCTGGTGGTCTCATAATTTTGCACAGCACTGTATATGACGTTCTCGAGCAACCATTTGCTGACGCGCTACGTGACGCACGTGTTAGCACAGATTTTTATATTTTTCAAAACTGCGGCATCTTATTACTTTTTTTATGACGCAAAAAAGCTGTGTTTATGTCGGTTTCTGGAATAGCCCGCAACAGCGTGCGGCAATGCAAAGCGAAACCCTGAACACGTCATGGGAGGTGGGCGGTATTTGTAGAAAAGACCCGTGCCCCCTTGTCTTGCATGTGACTGTCGCATTTCCTCGCGGCGTCTGGGCACGGGGGTCTGGAACTTTCTGCGGTGTTTTATATTTGCGTAACTCTGCGTATCTGCCGCACTCGTCTTGTCATGCACGTGATTTAATTACAAGACTTTTTATTACTACCCAGAGGTGCGTTTCTCTGCAATGCCACGATGTAGACTCGCCACACCATAACACGAGTTACACACTGTGGGGGGGGAGCTTCCTACCTTTCCAGGTTGTTCTCGTCGAGCCACATGTTGTGGTCGGAGTCCGTGTCGTCGTCCTCGTTCTTCGCGTGATCGTCGACCTGCAGTTCCATGTCGTACTCCTCGTCGTTGCTGTAATGCCCCGCTTCTTGCGACGGCTCGTCATTGGGGGGGATCTGGTGACGCAAAAAAGAGGGCACTTTCAAATATCGCCGGCAAACGCGTAATCTGCACGATGAGATGACTTAAGGACGCGCTTGCACCGCGACCTCGCAACGTTCTACGCCTGACCGGAACAAATGACCCCCCGGGGAGGTTGGAGAAGCAGTTTTTTTTAATTCGAACTTTTGGTGACGGCAGTTAGCGGCAGGCCGAAGCCTGAAAAATGCCCCCTGCTGGGGCGATTTTGGGTGAACACTCTTGCCCAAGGAGTGCTACAGCAGTTCACTCAGTGACCGTGGATCGAACACCCAACCTTCCAATTGAGAGGCGGACACTTTACCACTGAGGCGGACACTTTACCATTTTATTTTCCAGATATCGAATGTCTTTTCATTTTTTTCTTTGTTTTATACTTCACTTAGTGGAGTTCTCAAGAGGGCGTGTAACTTATTTCTGTCTTGCTTCTGCCTTTGCCAGATCGCTTTCTGCTTTCCGCCGCGCTTCGGGGTGGCATCTCTCATGCTTTGCGGCCAAAAGTTTCTCGGATAAATTCCCTCTATTGTTCCAGATCATGTAAAAGAAGATAGATGGCAGTGGGAATGGAGGAGAGGTTGCACCAAAACCCGCCCAATCACAGCGCATCACTACCGCCGATGGCTGAACATAACATAACCAGAGAAGGGACGCACAACTTTTGAAAGAGACTGAACCGTGCCAGGGTTTATTTTACAATGAGGTGGAAATGCTGCAAACCGGCTTCAGGGTCGGGCCATTTCAAATGAAGCAGCACTTTGATGTCCACTTCGCTTCAAATTTCGAAGTTGGAATATTTTTTGGTCTCGCTCACTTACCGAAAACAATCAAAATGCAACATGACATGAACTTACAAAAACGCGATACCCGCGAGAGACTTCATTGGCGACTTTGCGAGGGTCGCAAACGACAACCTTCACGATGTGAAGCGCTCACGGTAGTTCCTGTCCTTTCGTTTCGTTGGAAAACGTTCGAATACATGAAGTAAAAAAACGTTACCTGTTCGCTATCCCGGCTCGCAATGGATGAGTCGCTGTCGCTCTCGGCGAGTATTTCGATGTCGGTCAAATCCATGTCGCTCTCGCGGTCGTCGTCGTTCTTCTCGCTTCCTTCCGCTTCCTACGCGGGAAAACATCTCTGCAGTTCATGACGTCATGCGCGCAGCAACGAGACGGGTGGGCACGTCATGCGCTGATACTCGCAAGGTTCAGCAATGCGTTCTTGCTAGCACGCGCGGAGGCTATCGCTCGCGTATTGCTAAACGGAACGACGCCTCACTGAAGCCATGACAAACAGTACATGAAACACAACGAAATCCCACCGAAAAGCAGACTCGCGCTAAGAAGAAGCATTGCCGAAATTTGGGTTACGACAGCTCAGTGGTGCAGTTTCCGCATTTCAATCATTATGTTGAAGGATCGATCCACAAACATTGTGGCGTTTGCACAGGAACTGCACGGCCTGACGGTTCTCGACGATGAGACAATCGAATGGCTGCTCAACACCTGCCCCGCGAATTAGTGCAGCCAAGCAGCGTTTATGAAGAAATGGCTCAAAATATAAGGGACCGGAAAGCATGGGCACTGCCCCCCTGCCTTTTCTAAAGGGGGGCAACTGGGGCGGAGGTGCCTTTTGATAACGGTATCACAGGTAATTTCATGGTTTATTAAGATCTACTTGACACAAATTCATTGCAGCTATTCGCGCAACCAGAAAATTCAGAACGACTTACTACAATTTATGTTGTTAATTTTCTAGGTTGATATTGCTGCTGAACAGAAGCCAGTATATTGGTAGCGATTTTTCACAAATTTCCACTGCCCTCAACTGCTTCACCCCCTGCTCTGGCGTCCCTGCGCTTGCAATTTCACAACCACTGTGACGCTTCCAGTTTCACAACCACTGTGACGCTTGCAGTTTCACCACCACTGTGACGCTTGCAATTTCACAACCACTGTGACGCTTCCAGTTTCACCACCACTGTGACGCTTGCAATTTCGACATTCAGAAGAGAGCGTTAGCCATTGACTGTTGCTCATGGATGGGTCATACTTTAAGCTGTTGCTTGCTGCCAACCAATTGAAAAAAATGATCCGGTTCTAAAAAATTCCTGCCAACTGCTGAGTCTCACTCCTGCATCTGAAAGGTACCGAGTTTGTTGAGCACAACGTTGATTCTCGCAATGGCTTTCACAAATCTCTTCTCGACACATACAGCAAACGTCATCGAACCACCGCCTGTGACGTCACTCACCTCATTGTTCGTCTCCTGTGACGTTTCCGGATGATCCGAACCCAACCTCTCGTCGTTGTCGGTGCCGCCGCTGTGCTCCCTCCCCCTCAAAGAATCGAACCTTCGCGACGAGACGCTGACGCCGGTCGATCGCTTGCCGCGCTTCCTCGCCTTCTTGCGTTTCCGACTCTGCGCAAATTCGGAAGTTCGTCACGCGCTCGCTCGTTTGTCGACCACGCCGTTCTAACCCAGCGGTTCATGAAGTTTTTTGAGCGCGATCCAAATCTGAGTTTGGCGAACACCTCGCGACCCCAGCGTATGAAAAAAATATTGATTGTATGGACGATTTTTGGCACTTAGTTGCTGTAGTTCATTTTCAATGTCAGGCAACCCACTTTTTTCTCAAGGCGACCCATTTTGTGACCCTTCCCATACTTCGCAAACCACTGGTCTCACCTGCCGGTTGCCGCCATCGCTCTTGCTCTCGTCGTCGTCGGACACAGCGGATCTGAGCAAAATAATCAGTGAAAAAAAGTATCGGAAGGCAGCTGGGCATCATTCAAACGCGCGACTTCGAACACTTCTACATTGTCAACAAACGCTACTGTTACGTTTCTGCTCTTGAACTTTCAACTCCTGAACTTTCGCAGCAAAGCGGGCGAACCTGGGAGGGAAGGGCAGCTTGGCGAAAGTCGACGAGGTGCGCGTCACAATATCCTGGTTGGTGGAGAGCATCGAGAAGGTTGTGCTGGGGAGGGTCACCCCCATTCGCACCGGCGCAATTAACGCCTCGGACGCCTCGCACAGCTCTTCGATTGCGAAAGGAATGAGCGCCTGGCAATAAATCGGAAGCCCTGGTCATTGCACGCAGCATGACGGTGCAGGGTCAAGGACAGCAATGTCGCATGGTCAGAAAGATGACGCAATAAACTGATCACTATTACGTCACAGAAGCTTCTGCCCGGTCAACCAATGAAACAAACGCGGCGAACACGGCTGCATTGAACAAAGCACGAATACGATTTTTCTGCACAGCTTTACAACAATATGCCACACTCTACTCCACCGACCAACATACGGAACAGATACTGCTTTGATTTACAGAGAAAAAAAGAGGTTTCTTTTCGTTTTCATTCACCGTCTAACAACGTCACCGCGGTACATTGATGCGCAGACCGCTTTCACATTCACTGAGCCTGGAAGTGCACAGTGTGTTCACGTTGACACGGCTGTGGAGGAATTTTATAGATAACGATCGCGGGTAAAAGCGAAATCGACTGGCAAGGCGACAGCGAGAAGCCCGCGCAAGATGTTTCGGCGCCAGCGCACGACCACACAAACACCAGCGCGTGGCCACTCAGACTGGGGAGGAAGGTCGATCCTTACCACGAACGCTCGACGACATTTGGTGGTCGGCTGACTGTGGAAGGAGGATTTCGCCGCCAGCTTCTCCGGGGTCGACTGCGCGGTCAAAACGACAAAGACGCGCATGACCGAGCGCAAAAATCGCCTAGCGACCAGAACGCCCTGCTCGCGGCGCCGGTCCTGACTGGACTGCATCGTGTGTATGAGGGTCTCCAGCAGCTTGTCGAGGTAGTCGCTGTTGCTGCATCGCACCAGGAGCGTGTGCGTGAACATGTCCAGCCTGGCGGTTCCTGTCGTATAAACGACGGCGTTATCGTATGTTATACTTGCATCGCCATTTTTAGCCGAAGAAGTTATTCAAAACGGAATTCAGCGCTGAACCGTCGCGAGAAAGTCTCCAATAGGGGTGCTTTACGTTTGTGCAGCGGGGCTTGACGTCCTAAAAATTTGATAAAAGCTCCACTTTTTTAGTGTTTCAAGCTTGTCGTTTCACATAGTTGTTCGTTACACTGACCAGTTCACTGTGTTCGCCAAAAAATGAACTAGTTTTTTGAAAACCTGCACCAAATTTTTTTAGCCTTTTATATTTTCGGCAAATCTTGGCGAACAGGTCATTGCGGGGCAGGAGACGGAAAAGTACCAACGGATTAAGAAAAGTGTAACTTCCTTGGCGACGCCGCCAATTCGTTTCACAAAAAGCACTTTACTTCTTCATCTTCCAGCGCTGTCTTACCTGACTGCTGTTCAAGAAGCTCCTCGTCTTCAGGCAGGAGTGGCACGAACGAACCCGCCGTCAAATCCAAGCGCGAGCTCATCGACAGTTCGTCGCGTCGACCTTTCTCGCCGCCAAGAATGAGGGAGCGGACCGCTTTCCAGTCGCTCAGCAGCTGCATCAACGCATCCCGACAAAATCTGCAAAAACGCCGTTGTTCGACGGTCGAGGTTTAGAACATGGGTTCCTAAACTGGGGCCGCGCCCCCCTTGGAGGACGTGGCAGGTTTGCAAGGGGGTGCAAGTATGGCAGCGGTATATTGATGAAAAGCAGTATAACGGCAAATAAATCCGTTGTTGTTTTGTTTTTAGTGTTTGTGTGGGGTTAGGTGAGGCGCGATGACTAACGCCAAAGGTTTAAGAATCTCTGGTTTAAACGAAGAAAGCAGCACGCAGCGAATATTTGGCTCAACTCGAAAACCTCGCCATTGTCAGCGATGGTCGCTTTCAGAACTACAGAGACTCTAATCGCTTCTTTATATGCCTTGAACAATACACACGTAAATGTCGCCACAGCAGCGAGGCCCAGACATGCAATGGTTCGTCAGCACAAGTCAACTATTTCGCTCAAGCACTTGGCGTCCCAATAACACGATTGGTCAAAAACTTTGACTCGCGAACCACACTGGAATCTCAAACTCGATAGCTGGTCGGGAGCAGATGGGTGGATTGTTTGTACAAGCTGATGAAAACATGATGTGCAAACTGAATTGGCTTTGCTAGTATTAATTTGGCCAAGTTCAGGGGGTCGGATCAAAGAGCTGATCGGGCCATAGTCTGTCATTGCCTGAGTCTTAGTATCGCTTCACTGACAAACATACCAATTCTATCAATAACTTCGAAAAAGAACAAACAGTTAGTTGAAGCCAACGCAGTGAAACCAGAAGCAGATCTTTCCGTTTCGAGGAACTCGAACAAATCCGAGTTTCTTACATGAGAAGAACGACAGGGCCATACCAGGGTTTCTTTTTGCGCTGAGACATTTCGGCCATTTGTCCCATTATAGTATTAAAACTCATCGCAACAGTATTCACTAGCCTTCCTTTTCGAACATTACGACCGAATTGACTCAGTTGTTTTGGTCATTAAAAAAGAATTCGGTCACGACCGAAAAAATAAACTCAGAGCCACACCCACCTGGGCGGGTGTAGGTCGTGCTCGGGCATGTCTTGCTCGGTCCCATGATTGGGAGATCGGGCCTGAACTTTCGATAAACGCGACCGCGACGACGAGACCGACATTCGTGCGGTACGCGGAGGAGGATGCCATTGTCTTTGCTCCTCCATTTGACGAGATATGGTCTTCGCCTGAATACAACCAAAAAAAAAAAAACGTTTT